>Ga0209579_10000491_pt1 | contig 40356 bp, 30 predicted proteins | sample Coa_R1_2_FD_187152 | JGI IMG/M metagenome (GOLD analysis project Ga0209579, IMG submission 187152) | Surface soil microbial communities from Centralia Pennsylvania, which are recovering from an underground coalmine fire - Coalmine... | ecosystem: Environmental > Terrestrial > Soil >...
CTTTTCGATGTCGGGGCGGCGCACGATATCGCCGACTTTATATTGCGTGTCCCCGGGATTGAGGATGCGTACCTCATCCACCACAACTCCCTTTTGCACCTTGCGGTAAGGGCTCTCGATGAACCCGTATTCGTTGATGCACGCAAAGCAGGAGAGGGACGAAATCAGGCCGATGTTGGGGCCTTCCGGCGTCTCGATGGGGCAGATGCGGCCGTAATGCGTGGGGTGCACGTCGCGGACTTCGAATCCGGCGCGCTCGCGGGAGAGACCGCCAGGACCCAGGGCCGAGAGACGCCGCTTGTGGGTGATCTCGGAGAGCGGATTGGTCTGATCCATGAACTGCGAGAGCTGGCTGGAACCGAAGAACTCGCGGATAGCCGCCATCACCGGCTTGGCGTTCACCAGGTCGTGCGGCATAGCCGTGGACATTTCCTGGTAGACCGACATCTTCTCTTTAATGGCGCGCTCCATGCGCACCAGGCCGATGCGGAACTGGTTTTCGAGCAGTTCACCCACAGCCCGGACGCGGCGGTTGCCCAGGTGGTCGATATCGTCCACCGCGCCGATGCCTTTGCGCAGTTTCAGCAGGTACTTGATGGTGGCGCGGAAATCCTCGGGGTCGAGCGTGCGCTTATCGAGGGCCGTGGCGTCGGCCTTATCGTGCAGCTTGATGTTGAATTTCATGCGGCCGACGCGCGAAAAATCATACTTGCGCGCATCGAAAAACATGCCCTGGAATAGTTGCGTGGCGGTGTCCAGCGTAGGCGGATCGCCGGGTCGCAGTTTGCGGTAGATCTCGATCAGGGCTTCGTTTTGCGCTTTGACCGGGTCCTTCCGCAGCGTGGCGGAAATCACCGTGCCCACGTCGTCCCGCTCCGGGAAGAAGACTTCGAACTCGTCGATGCCGGCTTCCATCAACTTCTGAATGCCGGTGGTGGTGAGCTCGTTATTGGCGTCGACGAGGACTTCGCCGGTAGCCATGTCCACCACGTCCGCGGCGATGTAGGCGCCCTCCAGATCGTTGGGGGCGATCTCAGTCTGCTGGATCTTGGCGGCCCAGATTGCCTTCAACAGGCTCGCGGTGATCTTCTTGCCCTGGCCGACGATCGCCTCGCCACCCTTCTTATTGATGGCGTGCGAAAGCTTCATGGTGGCGAGCATGTTCGACTCGCCGTCCTTGGTCTCCCTCACATTCCAATAGAGTTTGCTGTCCTTGATGGAGATCTTCTCGACCGTATAAAACGCGCGCAGAACCTGCTCATCGCTCTTGAAGCCCAGGGCACGCAGGAACACCGAACCATAGAATTTACGTTTACGGTCGATGCGCACATACAGCAGGTTCTTGGTGTCGTACTCGAACTCCACCCAGCTCCCGCGATAGGGAATGATCTTGCCCAGGAAGTACCCCTGCGCCTGCACACGTTCGAAGAATACGCCAGGCGAACGGTGCAACTGCGAAACAATCACGCGTTCGGTGCCGTTGATGATGAAGGTGCCGTTGTCCGTCATCAGCGGAATCTCGCCGAAGAAGACTTCCTGTTCCTTGATGTCGCGCACGCTTTTGGCGCCCGTGGTGGGATCCTTGGCGTACACCGTAAGCCGGATGGTGACCTTGAGCGGCGCCGCGTAGGTCATGCCGCGCTCCTGGCATTCCACCATGTCGTACTTCAATTGCAGGCCAACGGGGTCGCCGCACTTGTTGCAGAACGTGACCACGTTCTTGTTGAACGTGCCGCAATGATGGCAGAGCACGTCGCCGGCATGGAAAGGATCGGTGCGGATGGTCGCGCCGCAGTTGCGGCAGGTCGAGCGTAGATGGTGCAGCCCCTTCAGGTTGCCGCACTTGCACTCCCAGTTGCCAATGGAATAGTCGACGAACTCCAGTTCGCTCACACCGCGAAAATCGGAAATGGGAAATACCGAACTGAATACGGTCTGCAGGCCGGTATCTTCCCGTTCGTTGGGAAGCAGGTCCATCTGCAGGAACCGCTCGTAGGAATTCTTCTGCACTTCGATGAGGTTGGGAATGGGGATCGAAGTCTTGATTTTGGAAAAATCAACTCGCTCGGTGGCGGCGCCATTGTTTTGAAGATTCATTCGTTTGTTAACTCCTGAGGGCCGAACAGCCTAAGCAAAACTACCAGCTACGAAAACATTGACCATCCGGGAGGAGCATCGCTCCTTGGAAAGGCCGTAATGTACTGCATGGGCAGGCGCCGGAGTGGGACCGGAACGGTGTTTTGGGCGGCGAGAGCCGGGTTAAAGTCAGTCAGCGAGATCTGCTGAGAAGAGCGGTGGCGAATGGCGAGTGGAAAGACACAAATCCTGACAGGAGATTCCGTCGCGAGATGAGACGCAAATCCCCGCCTTGCAGTTGAAGGCCGACTGCAATTGAAGTGCCAGGATTCGAAATTCACAGTCACCAATGGGATCGAATCCGGTTGAAAAAAGAAGATCCCAACCGATTATACTACCAAAGGCCCGCCCAGGCCGTCAACAGCAATTTTGGAACCAATGTCAAATGCAATGATTCCAGCAACTTGCAGGCACGGGCCTGCCACAGCTACTTCACCTCAACTGTCGCGCCCGCATCCGTGAACTTCTTTTTGATGGTTTCCGCCTCGTCCTTGCTAACGCCTTCCTTGATCGGCTTGGGAGCTCCGTCCACCAGGTCTTTGGCCTCTTTCAGGCCCAGGCTGGTGACTTCGCGAACCGCCTTGATGACGTTGATCTTGTTGGCGCCAACCGCCGTGAGAACGACCGCGAATTCGGTCTTTTCCTCGGCCGCGGGTGCCGCCGCTGCCGCCGCGCCGCCGCCGGCCACCATCACCGGGGCCGCGGCCGCTGCCGAAACACCGAGCTTTTCTTCCAGCAGTTTGACGAGCTGGGATGCTTCCAGCAGCGTCAAGCCTTGAATCTGATCCGCAATTGTGTTGATATCCGCCATTTTCCTAAGCGCTCCTGTCTCTTGAAACTCTCTTACTTAAACTTGCCTTCCTTGGCCGCTTGATCGACCACTACCGCCACGTTCCGTCCCACCGCGCCCAGCGTTGCCACCAGCCGCTGCGCCGGGGCATTGATCAGGAACAACAGCTTGGCGAAGACGGCCTCCTTGGGCGGCATGCTGGCCAGGTCGCCGATGGCCTTTACATCGATGACTCGCCCTTCCACCACGCCCGCCTTAAACGTAAAGCTGGGGTTGATCTTGGCATAAGCCGTTAAAGCCTTGGCCAGCGCCACCGGATCGGAGGTGGTATAGGCCAGCGACGTCATGCCTCGCAGATTTTTCAAAACTTCTTCGGCGGCCGTGCCTTCGGCGGCCTTCTCGGCGATATTGTTCTTGATCACGCGATACTGTCCGCCCGCGGCCCGGATGGTCTTGCGCAACTCGAAATCCTGCGCTACCTTCAGCTTTTCATAGCCGGTCACGAACAGGTTTCGGGACGCCTGCAGATCCTGCCGCAGGGCTTCCAGATCTTTTTGCTTGTCTTCTTTCTTCTTCATTTCGACACCCGCGTCAAACTAGACAGCCGCCTTGGCGCTGAATACCGTAACGTCCAGCGATACGCCCGGCCCCATGGTCGAGCAGATGGTCGCGCTCCTCACGTACTTGCCTTTAGCCGCGGCGGGTTTGGCCTTCACCACCGCGCTGATCAAGCTGGACGCGTTCTCCACCAGCTTTTCCGAAGAAAAGCTGATTTTGCCCACTGGGGCGTGAATGATCCCGGTCTTATCCACCCGGAACTCCACCTTGCCGGCCTTGATTTCCTTCACGGCCTTGCTTACATCCTGGGTGACCGTCCCGGTCTTCGGATTGGGCATCAGCCCGCGCGGTCCCAGAATCTTGCCGAGTTTACCCACCGATCGCATCATATCCGGAGTGGCGATCACGGCGTCGTAATCGGTCCAGCTCTCAGTCTGGATCTTGGTGACCATGTTCTCGCCACCCACGAAATCCGCGCCGGCTTCTTCGGCTTCCTTCTGCTTGTCGCCGGCGGCTATCACCAGCACTTTCTTGGACTTGCCTAAGCCGTTGGGCATCACTACGGTACCCCGAACCATCTGGTCGGCGTGCTTAGGATCGACGCCCAGGCGCAGGTGCACCTCGACGGTTTCATCGAACTTGGCGTATTTGATCTTCTGCAGCAGCGGCACCGCCTCTTCCAGGGGATATTCACGCGCCTGGACCTGTTTGGCCGCAGCCTGATAATGCTTACCTGATTGATTTGCCATAAATCCTCACTGGTGCAAACGGTCCGGCCTAGAAGCGCGGACCTCCCATTGAGCGTCTTCGGGGAACATCTGAGAGCTTACCACAGGCAAAAGCAAATGTCCAATTCGAGCTTCGCTCCTGGCCGCCCCTGCCCGAGAAGCGGATTCTATGCCTACTTCGCGCTGAGCATGTTGGCGAATATCCGGTACGCCCCCGACACCCCCGCCGGCAACTCCCGGAACCACGAGTATCCGCTGAAAATGTACACTCCCTTTCCATAGCGCGCGTACAGCATTCCGCCCGCCTGCGGCTTTTCTCCGGGATCGTGCGATTCCAGCACTGTCTGATACCTGGGATCCCACTCGGACGCGAAATACAACCCGCGCTCCTGAATCCAACCATCGAAGTCCTTCTGCGTGATTTCGTTCGGCTTGTGCAGCAGCTGGTGCGCCGGATCCGGCAACGTCACGGGAGCTTCCTCCACCGACACGCGCTCGCGTCCGACCTTGAATGGGTAAGGCCCCACGGGCATCAGGTTGGCGTCTGTAACGTTGTATTGATCGATCAGGGTGCCGCCATTGCGCGCATACTCCAGCAAGCGCGGCAGGTTGGCGCGTAAATCCGCGCGCGTATTGTAAGCGCGTACGCCGGTCACAATGGCGTCGAAACCGGCCAGATCGCCCTGCGCCAGATCGGAACTGGCGAGCAGCGTCACCTCGCAGCCAAGCTGCCGGATGGCGTCGGGCATCTCGTCTCCCGCTCCCATCACATAGCCGACCCGGCGCGCCGTTACCCGTACATCCGCCCGCACCAGTTTCACCACGGCCGGCGGAAACACGGTCAGGGGCGGCAGCGGCGGATGCGAAATCACCAGCATGCCGACGCCAATGTCGCGATCGCCCACGCGCGCCATCGCCCGCAGTTGCGACGGCGGATCGGGCAATTGGCCCGGCTTCACCTCGAAGGCAAGCGGCTGCTGTTCCCCCGCCTTGGCCTCCTCGAAGGTGCGCGAGCCCGGATCGGCGGTCCATCCCGGATCGAGCGACAGCCGCACGTCGCCGGCCGCGTTCGGCACATCGGCGCGGACTTCGATATCCACCTTGCGCCCGCCGCCGTCCGGAAACAGGACCATGTCGCGCCGCAGGTTCACAGCTACCGGAGGCACTACCGTCAGTGCCCGTGTCTGCTCGCCGTCGACACGATCGATATAGCGGTGCTCGACGGGACGCACCAGATCGAAAACCACTCCGCTGGCCTCGAGCGTGAACCGCAATTTCAGCGCCGGCGGGTCGTCCGGAAGACCAATCAACTGCTGATCCGGGATGGCATATGTGTCGCCCTGTTTCGGTTCCCGCAGCCAGAACGGCTGTGAATAAGGCTGATCGGCGGATACCGTGAATTTGAGCTGCGAGTTGACCGGCTGGTTTGCATCGAGCGCGGCGTGATGCGTGTCGGTATGTGCATCGCCGCCCATGCCCTGCAGCGTCAGGCCCTCGAGTTTCATCGGCACGGTCGATCGGTTCAGCGCCGTGTATGAGATCTCGAAGGTCGATCCGGGCGGCACCGCGTACTTGTCGGCGTTGGCATCCAGCCACAAGCCCGCGCAAAGGGCGATGGTCTCGTTCAATTCGTTAAGCTTCAGGCTGGCCCATGGATCGTGCAGCGCCGCCAAACGCGGCTGAGCTTTCAGAAGCCACGGGATAGCCCGCTCGGGATGCTCCGGTTCGAAGGCGTGCTGGGCTTCCGCCAGCATGTGCCCGATCTCCGCCCCGCCCGGCACGCGCTCCCAGGTGGTATCGATCCCGTCGAACGCGTCTTTCACCGGCGGATCGCCGCCCACCGGGACAAGATAGTTCTTCGACGGCCCCGGCCGCTGCGGCACTCCCATGCCTTGGCTGCGATGCATGCTGCGGCTCATGCCCGCAATTTGGCCATAGGAAACACCCAGCACCGGATTGTATGCGCCGGTGTCCACTTCGATGCGGCCCGGCAGGGCGGCCGCCTCTTTCTCCTGTTCTCGCGTGAAGGCGAATGTATTGAACAGCAGCCGGCGCGCCTTCCAGGGCTGGACGAATTTCAGTTGCTCCGGAAAGCGCGTGGCATCCCCGGCCGCGAAGAAGGCCTCTTTGCCTAGAATCGCGGATACCTGGTGCTGCCCGTGCCCGTCTTTCGACGTGCCCGAGAAGCGCAGAATCACGACATCCGGCCTGAAACGGCGGATCACCCAAACTACGTCGGAAAGGATGCGCTGGCGGCCCCACTTTGCCAGGGTCTCTTCGGGCGACTTGGAGTATCCGAAGTCGATTGCGCGGGTGAAATATTGCTCGGCGCCGTCGATCCGGCGGGCCGCCAGCAATTCGTGCGAGCGGATCAGCCCCAGCAGATCGCCCTGCTCGGGGCCGATCAGGTTCTGGCCGCCTTCGCCCCGGGTCAACGAAAGATAGCCCGTGCGCATGTGCCGGCCGCGTGCATAATACGCCAGGATCGCGGTATTCTCGTCGTCGGGGTGCGCCGCAATCAACAAAACGCTGCCCAGCACGGTCAGCTTCGCGAGCGATTGTTCCATCGCCGGCGTGCCGGAAAAGGGCGTCTGCGCAAACGCTGGGGCAAAAAGCAAGGCGCAAAGCAGCAACGCACGGAACTTGGCGAAATGAGTGCACATCCAAGATAATAGTAGTCCATCAGGGGGGAGTGACAGGAGAGGGCTTTGAAAATCGCGTGGGGCAATTGGGCGTCGTTGTTGCGCCGCAAGCCGAGCCGGCCGCCCGAAATGTTCACGGAAGCGGTCCCCGCGCCCGTGCGCATCGGCGTGGCACTGGGCGGAGGTTTCGCGCGCGGTCTGGCGCACGTCGGCGTGCTCAGCGTGCTGGAACAGAACCACATCCCCATTCACTGCATTGCGGGTGTCAGCGCCGGAGCCATTGTCGCGGCAGCCTACGCCAGTGGCACCACTCCGGAGGAGATCGCCCGCGCCGGGTGCGCCATGCGCTTCACCGACGTGGCCCGCTGGACCATCGGACGCATGGGCATCGCGGGCAGCGACCGCATGGAACGCTTCCTGCGCAAGCTGCTCAAGCACTACGCCTTCGAGGAAATGCGCATGCCGCTGGGCGTGGTGGCGACCGACGTGGTCACCGGCGAGGCGATGGTCTTCCGTGACCGCGGCGACGTGGTGTTGCCCATACGGGCCAGTTGCTCCTACCCGGGGCTGTTCCAGCCCGTGCGATGCGGCACGCGCCTGCTGGTGGATGGCGCCATCAGCACGGAAGTTCCCGCGCTGCTCACCCGCCTGCTGGGCGCTACGCACGTGATCTCCGTGCACCTGCCCATGCAGGGCGCCGCAGCTATTCCGACCAATATGTTCCATGTTATTAACCGATGTTTCCAGATCCTGCACAGTCGCACCGAAATCACCTGGCGGCAGCATTCCGACCTGGTCATCGAGCCGGATGTGCGGGGCATGGAGTGGGACGCCTTCGACAGCGCCATGCAGCTGGTGCGAGCCGGCGAAGAGGCCGCCCGGCAGGCTCTACCGAGGCTGCAGGCGCATACCCACCACAACGCCACGACCGGATCGACCCTCATCGCCCGCAGCGACTGGGAAGGGGCCTCCTAACGAGGTTGAAGCTGGCGCGCCGCTACTCGATATCGAAATTGGTCAGGCGGGTCTTCGAGTTGCCGGTCGAATCAACGGCCTTCACCTCGACGCTATATGCGCCCGGATCGAGTTTGTCGATGGGAAGCTTGAGTCCTACCGGAATCATCGGATTTCCGGGCTTAATCTGCGCGGTGACGCTTCCCAGTCCCGAGTCTTCCTTCACCTGCTGGGTCTTGCGGTCCAGCACGCGAAGCTGCACTCCCACAACCGGAGGAGTCTTATCCACCGCGTGCGGCTCGTAGATCTCCGCGTACAACGCGATGCGATCCGACTTCTTGAAGCGGTACAGACCGGCGGGGTTGAACTGGAATCCCGAAGCGACCAGGGGAGTACGGCCTTCGAGCAAGACGGCATCCAGGTCCGATCCGACATCGGCCAGGCGATGCAGGTCTTTGCTGAGCGCCAGGGAGCTGAGACCGAAATCCTTACGTTCGTACGGATCAATGGTAATCGGCACCTCCACCTTTCCAAACGTAGCTCCGCCGGAATTGAACGCGGCCTTCAGGGTGTACTGGCCCGAGGCGATGTCGAACTGGCTGTCGTAATGATAAGGCTGCGCTGCGAAAGCCTGCATCTCCTTCTTGTTCTCGACCTCCAGCTTTTTGTTGTCGCTGAAGCGCGCCGCCACGGAGCCGTCGGGCCGATAGGCGATTGCCAGGATGTTGATTTCGGCGTGAAATTTTCCATGCACCTTCTCGAACTTGATCCCGTCGCCCGGAATCTCGAGCGCGATGGCGACGCGAGCGGTGTTGGGCGACGTGAAGAAGAACGGCGCCTGGATGCTGACACCCGGTATGCCTGGCGCGGAACCCGCCACGCGGCTTTCCAGGTCCTTCTCCACCGGGTTTCCGGCCAAAGCGTCCACGGCTTTCACATTGCAATAGCCGCTGCGGAAGCGCACCGAGGTTCCCGGGCGGTCCAGTTTGACTTTCAGGAAATGGCAGCTGCCCTCGGCCGACTCAGGTGGAGTGTAGCCGAGCAGGTAGAATTGATCCTGCTCTTTGCTGATCTTCTGCATTCCTCCGAGCAAGTCGTTGGTATTCACGATCACGAAGCCGCCGGTACCGGACGCCAGCGCGAACAGGACCTGCTGATTGGTCGAAGCGCTGGGCGGGAACTGCGGAATCAGATTGCGGGCCTGATTGTAGTTATTCACGGTGTTGGGGTTCATAGTGGTGGTGCCGCCTCCCCGGCCGCCGGCTGCGCCGCCTGTGCTGCCGCCACCTTTGCCGCCGCCCGTGCCGCCGCCCGTGCCGCCGCCCGTGCCGCCGCCGCCACCCTTGCCTCCGCCGGCACCACCGCCACCAGTGCCACCACCGCCTTTACCGCCACCGCCCCCTGCGCCACCACCGGCGCCACCGCCCGCGCCACCGCCGCCGCCCGCGCCGCCGCCATGCTGGAAGAAGGAATTAGACATTCCGGAAGAATCCGACGGGCTAAAGGAAGCGAGCTGGACCTTGACCACTCGGGAGGTGGAGGGCGACCATAGGTTCGCGCCGGATGGACCCGCCGGGATGCCCCCGACGAGGCCGCGCACGTCAATCGGATAGATCGCCACGTTCGCGCGGTTGCATTCGGAAATCGCGGCGCTCAGCTCAAACATATTGTCAGGGGGAACCACGAAACCGGAGGTCAACATCACAACCATCTTGCGGCCGGGGATCGGCGCGAGCAGTTTCGCCAGGCTGCGCACGGCCAACAACTCGTCCCATACGCCGAGAGCGGATTCCGCGTTTCCCAAATTGGGCATGCCTGTAGAAGCCAACTCGACCGGATCGGATGCATTGGGGGAGATGGGCGAAAACTTGACGCCGCCAACCACCTTTTTCAAGCGATCCGCGTCGGCCGTAAAGTTCTGCGCCACGCTGATATTGCCGGCGAAGTTCATGATGGCCATCAAACGGTTGGGACCCGCATTCGCGTCGATGAACTGTGCGGCAGCCTGGCGGGCGCGCATCTGGTCGGCGACATCCATCGTGGCATTATCGAAAAGGAGCACCATGTAGTGCTTCTGCGTGTTATTCGGAGAGTTGGGATCGGCTTCGAACGAGAAGCTGGTGACGGTTTGCTCCCTGTTGTCTTCGAAGACCTTAAAGTCCTTGGCCTCCAGGCCGTGGACGTATTCTCCCTTTTTGTCGGTTACGACCGCGTCGACCAGAACCACGCGCGTCTCGGCTTTGATGACCGGCACTGTGCCGGCCTGCGCGCCGGTGTCCTGCGCCCGCGCCAAAGGGGCGGCCGCGGAGCAGGTCAGTAACGACCAAAACAACAGGGTGCGAAACTGCATCTTACACCTCAATTCATCGGAATCTCGACAGCGCCGTTGGCCGCTGCCATTAATTCTCCCTCGGAATCCCTTACCACCAGCCGGACCAGGTAACTGCCGGGCTTCACGTCGAAGCTGCTTCTGACGGTGATTCCATGGTCGAGCCTGCTTTCCAACGTTTGATCTTTCAAGTGCATCTCGACGGTTTTTTGATTTCCGGTGATCAGGTTGCCGTTCCGGTCGAAGACACCGGAAACCACCGTCAGGTTATCCATGTTGCGGCCATTCTCCTTGCGAAAGCGCAGATGCTTCACGTCCACGCGCGCCAGCACCGCCAGCTTTGCGTTTTCTACGCTGGACTTAAAGAATTGGGTATGTATCTCGACCGGTATATCGCGCAGCTCCTCGCGCGAGAACAAGGCGTCGCGGATCTCTTCCTTGGCGGTCTCCCCGGGGTCGGCCAGGTGTTGGGGAGCATAGTAGCCGCGGCGCGCCTGCAGATCCAGCTTGCCGGAATTCCTGACGGTTATCTTGAGCGCGTGAAACCGGCCATCCAGTTTCAGGTTCTCGGGCGAGAATCCCAGCACATAGATGAAGTCCGGGCGCGCCGCCACGCGATTGAATCCCTCAAACAGGTCGTTGTCGTTGTGAAAGAAGACGCCGCCGGTGCCATAGGCCAACTCGGCCAGCACATCCTCGCCGACCGTGGAACTGTTGGTCTCGTACTGCGCCCGGATCATGGCCCCGGCGGCACTCTGCGGATTTGGTTGGCTGGCGTCCCCGCCGGGAATGACGGTGTACAAACCGCGCGCGTTCAGCGTGCTGATGATGACGTTGGCTCGGATGGCATGGTCAATGAGCGCCGACTTCTCCGAGAAGAGATCCGCGAGCGTAATGAATCCCGGAGATGCCAGGATTATGCTGCGCTTGCCGGGCATGGTGGAGAGCCGGCGGACCACCTGATTGAGCACCGTCAGGGCCGCCTGGGTTTCCACTTCGCCGGTTTGAAGGACATGCTGGGCCTGCCCCGTCGACACCGTCTGCGCCAGGGTCCGGCTGGAAGCATCCGTAGGATCCAGGCGCATGCAGGCAAACGTATCCTGGACGGCGGCGTTCAAGGCCAGGGGGTCGTTCTTATTCACGATCAGGTCGGCCTGGTAATACGAAATGTCCGGGCATTCCTGGACCGGGGATCGCGCGATGGGTTGGGGGTTCAAGCGCAGGAGGGTTTCCAGCAACTTAGCGCGGTCATCCGTGAAGTCGAGCGTGGTCCGGCCGGACGTGGTGAAGATGGCGGCGCGGTCGGTGGGGACCAGCGAACCGGTCAGATGACGCTGGGCTGCCGCCCGCACCTGCATGAGGTCGCTCAGACTGATATGCACATCATCGAAGACGTATGCCACAAAACGGTTGGGCATGACGGCCTGTGCGGCCGAGGCGGGGGCTTCCACGCCGTTCTCCGCGGGAAGCGTCTTAACCGGTTCCGGCGACGGGTTCGCAAGCGTTTCAATGGAAAAAGAGGAGATGATCTGCGGCTTGCCGCGGTCTGAGATCTGGAAATCTTCCTTGTGCAGGTTGCCTATGGCGCGGCCTGATTTGTCGCGCACCACTACGGGCACCAGCACCAGATTGACCTTGGTACGAAAAGTGGCCGGCGTATCGTGGGTAGTCACTTCCGCCGAATTCTGATCCTGCGCGGGCGGGGCCTGAGCATTCGCGGCCGCCGGAAAACACAGCGCGACGACAAACACGGCGTGCCATCCGGGACTCGGTCGGAGCATCGCATTCAATTCTACTCCTTATGTACGGGGTGCGGTAGCCAGGGTAACCACCGGCGCAACAACAAATGAGCATTCCTGCCTGCGTTTTCCGCCATACATATTTGAGGGGAAACGGCGGATCCTGGCGGAACGGGGGATTTCATCAGTTATAGTACTTCCGGCAATAGGCCCTTCTTGCCGCTGGCGGACTTGTGAATTTAGCTTGTAGGTTGTCTAAGAAAAGTGTATATTTTCTACGTCTGGCTCCAGGGGTGAGGATGTTACGGCACGCCTCGGACCAGAGAGGAGATCTCGCAGTGCGAAATTTTATTGCTTCTATCGCTTTTGCGTCAGCGGTCTTGCCCGCGGTTTGCGCGCCTCAAGGGCAGGCGCCCGCGGGCAATCTGGCGCAGCAGATTCAGGGCGCCTATCCCGTCACGGTGATGCAGGGAATGAAGGTGACCCAACCCGGCACGATCCTGGTGGTGAAGAAGGAAGGCCTGCAAGCAAACCCCATGGATTCTAAGCTGAAGGCCTTCTACAACGACTACGAAGACGGGCAGGTGACAACCGGCGCGCGCAGTTCCGCCATCGGCGCGGTTACGGATAAATTGCCCTCCATACCGGGACCGTTCAAGAAGAAAGCCAAGCTGGAGGCCCGTGCCCTGGCGGTGGATGAGAAAGTGTACCTGTTGAAGGTGGAGGTGCAGCCAACGGCGGTGGTCTTTCTGATTCAAACGTGCGGGACCTGCGACCCAGCCGCGGCAGATCCGGCGCATCATCCCTATCAGGCGTCCGTGTCAATGCATTTTGTCAAGGGATTTCAGACGGCCACGGATCTGAAACACGTGCAGCAGGCCGTCAGCGACATTCTGGCGGCGCCGGAGGATAACGCCGGCGATCAGAACGCCCAGGCCCAGCCGCAACAGCAGGAAGCCGCCCCGGCGGCTCAGCCGGCGCAGCCTGCGCCCGCGGCTCCCGCCGCCGCTCCAGCCCAGCAATTTGACAGTATCGCTCCGCCGGCGCCGCCTCCCGCGGACCCGGTGCAAATCGGCCTGGGACAAACGGTGGAGCAGGTGACTGCCGCGCTGGGGCAGCCCGGTAAGGTACTCAAGGCCGGCACCAAGGAAATTTATGTTTACAAGGATTTAAAAGTAACCTTCGTAAAAGGAAAAGTCACCGATGTCGAATAGACCGGCATCGGGTCGGTAGCAATAAAGAAGGAATGGAGCAGATCATGAACGCCGTCAGATTTCGCAATTACGTTATATGCATTTTGATGAACGCGGCTGTTGCCGTACTGCTGTGCGCGCCAGCGGCGCTCAATGCGGCGGACAAGCCAAAGGCGCCCGCGCCGAAACCCGCGGCAGCGCCCAAACCGGCGCCTAAGGCGGCCGCTCCGCATACTTCAACCCCGGCGGCGCATACCTCGACTACGACGACGCCGCACACCGCCACTCCGGGGGGCACGCATACCACGACCGCGGCGGGCACCCATACCACGGCAACGCCGCACACTACCACCCCAGCGGGAACACACACCACGACTCCAGCGGGCGCGCATACGGCAACCCCCGCCGGCGGTAAGACATTCGGCACCGGAGCGGGCGCCAAGACCACTCCCGCCGCCGGCGGTAAGACTTTTGGCGGCGGCGGCAAGACAGTCACCACCAAGAGCGGCGCCCAGGTACACTACAACGCCAGCGGAAAGGTGGCCGTGGTACACGCGCACGGCATGGATATCCATCACGGGCCTGGCGGCGCCCGGACCGTCGTCCGCACGCGGCCCGGCGGCGTCACGGTTGTGAGCAACCGGTACGGGCACGGCTACATCGGTCATCCTTACCGTTATCACGGCGTCGAATATGTTCACCGGACCTATTACTACAATGGCAGGGTGTATGGCCGTTTCTACCGGCCCTATACTTACTGGGGAGTTCCGTTGTCCGTGTACTCGCCGGGCTTCTATTTCGCCCCGGCCTTCTACGGATGGGCTTATTCGCCCTGGGCAGCGCCCATCGCGTATCCGTGGGGCTGGGCAGGTAACCCGTGGTACGGATATTACGGCGCCTACTTCACGCCGTACCCGGTGTACGCCAGCCCGGCACTGTGGTTGACCGATTACTTCGTGGCACAGACCCTGCAGGCGGCCTACGCGGAACGCGCGGCCGAACTGGCCAATCAGCAGGCGCAAGCGCAGGCTCCCCTCACGCCGGATGTGAAGAACGCCATTGCGGAGGAAGTGCGGCGTCAGATCGCGCTGGAGAATTCCGAGTCAGCCGCCGGTGCCGCAGCCACCCCGGACCCCGGTTCGAGCGGTGTCGCGCGCATTCTGGCTGACCCGACGGCGCACGTGTTCCTGGTGTCGGCCCCCCTGGATGTGCCATCCAACGCCGGCGGCACCTGCGGCATCACCGAAGGCGACGTGTTGCAGCTCAATCCCGGTACTCCGGCGAACTCTCAGACAGCCAACCTGATCGTAATGGCCAGTAAGGGCCAGGATTGCCTGAAGGGTAACACTGTGCAAGTGAACATCTCGGACCTGCAGGACATGCAGAACCACATGCGGGAGACCCTCGATCAGGGCATGAACGACCTGCGCGCCAAACAGGGGCAGAACGGCATCCCCGCGGCGCCGGCAGCGGCGAGGGCTGAGCCGGTCAAGACGGAGTTTGCCGCCATCGCGCCGCCGCCCGATCCGAACGTGAAGACCGAGTTGGGCGATCAGACCAAGGAAGCCGACCAGGCCGACCGCGAGGCGACCAACGAAGCGGGCCCCGGCCCTAACGCCGGAACCGGAGGCGCGGGCGCGGCCGGAGGGGGAACCCCGCCGCCTCCCAAGACCGTGACGCAGGGTCAAACCACCGATGAAGTGATCGCCATCCTCGGACAGCCCAAGAACATTGTGGATCTGGGCGCCAAGAAGATCTACGTGTACAGCGATCTGAAAATCACTTTCACCGGCGGCAAGGTTAGCGCGGTGCAGTAGGCGTACGGGCCTCGATTCTTTTGTAGTCAGGCAGGCGGGCCAAGAGCTCGCCTGCCGCACATCCGCAATCGTATTCTTTCATCCCAGTCCTTTGTTCGTGCCGCCTTTCACCGTCCGTTTTGCGTCCGTATGTTAGATTTGAAAATTAGGAGACGATTTGACGCCTGAAGCGCCTGCGTTCCTTCTGCAGATCGACATCTGGGAAATGGTCGGCCGGGGCGGCCCGCTGACTGTCGCTGTTCTGGCAATCCTCTTGATCTTCTCGGTTTTCTCCTGGGCGATCATCTTTTCCAAATGGAGCGCGCTGCGCAGTGCGCGCGCGGCGGATCGCCGCTTCCTGCGCGCTTTCCGCAAAGCCAACGGCCTGGACGCCGTCATGGTGGCCAGCGAACAGTTCAAACCGGCGCCGCTGGTGGCCGTCTTCGAGTTCGGCTACGAAGAGGTGCACCGGCAAGCCACCGCGCGCGGTTCAGTCACCAACAAGCTCGCCCTGGAGCGCTCCCTGCAACTTGGCGCCAGCGAGGAACTGGCCAAGCTGGAGCGCAACATGAGCTGGCTGGCCACTACCGCCTCGGTGAGTCCGTTCATCGGCCTGTTCGGCACTGTTCTGGGCATCATTAAGGCGTTTCAGGGGCTCGGCTCACAGGGCAGCGCCAGCCTGCGCGCGGTAGCGCCCGGCATTTCCGAAGCGCTGATCGCCACCGCCGTGGGACTGGCCGCGGCCATCCCGGCGGCCATCTTCTACAACTACTTCGGCCACACCATCCGCGAGATCGGCGCCCGGCTGGACGATTTTACGCTGGAGTTTCTGAATATGGCGGAGCGGAGCTTCGGGGAGTAGCGCGTGGCGATCACCATCAATGGCGGCAATGGCGGCGCCCGGTCGCGGCGCCGCGCCTATTCCGGAGCGATTTCAGAGATCAATGTCACGCCGTTCGTCGACGTCATGCTGGTGCTGCTCATCATCTTCATGCTGACCGCGCACGTCATGGAATTCGGCATCGAAGTGGACGTTCCCAAGACCCGTATGGTAAAGGACAGCGCCAAGGAACTACCGGTGGTCAACATCACCAAGGACGGCACGTTGTACCTCAATGAAAAAGAGGTGAACATCCACGAACTGGACGCCGAAATCGGGAGGCGCTTCCATGGGGCCACGGCGGTCTACCTGCGCGCGGACAAGGAAACCATCTGGGAGCCGATCGCCGAGGTGATGAGCGAACTGGGAGCCGCCAAACTGCAGGTGAACGCGGTCACCCAGCCGGAAGACCTGGCCAATAAGAGGCGCAAATAAATGATGCCGCATGCGGACATTCTGGATCAGCCGGAATCGCTCGGAAAGCCGCTGGCGGGATCGGTGGTTCTGCACGCGGCCGTCTTCGGAACTTTGATCTTCTGGGGCGCCGTGCTCACCGGCCGTCACGAGGCCTGGGGCGGCGAAAATTCCGGCGGACCGGGAAGCGTGGCCATCAATCCGGTGAACCAGATACCCATGCCGGCGCACAGCGGCATCGTCAACCCGCTGGCGAACCCTACCGAATCAGCCGTGCCGACTCCTCCGCCCGCTGCCAAAGCGCAGAAGCGGGCGCCCGCCGAAGCGCCGGATGCCATAGCCATCCAGAGCCGCACGCGGCAGAAGACCGCCGAGGCGGCCAAGTCGGCCCAGAACAACTGGCGCGCCAAGCAGCAGGATCGCCCCAACCAGCTCTACAGCGCGGCCGGCCAGGCCCTGGTGACGCCCATGATCGGGCAGACCGGGTCCGGCGGCGTGGGCATAGGCTTAGGGTCGCCGCTCGGTAATCGCTTTGGGAATTACGTCGCCATTCTGGAGCAGAAAATCGCGCGTAGCTGGAACACCAGCGACGTGGACCCGCGGATCAGGTCGGCGCCACTCGTGGTGGTCACCTTCGATCTGATGCGGGACGGTTCCGTGACCAACGTGCGGGTGGCGCAACGCAGCGGAAACGCTGCCCTGGACTATTCCGCGGAGCGGGCGATTTACGACGCCGCGCCCTTCCCACCGCTGCCCGCGGCATACGAAAAAAACTCTGCAAATGTTGAATTCCAGTTTGAGTTGAGGCGCTAAATGAAACGAGCATTACTGTTTGCCGCGGCGCTTGCCGGCATGCTCCCCCTGGTGGTGGCGCAGCAGGCTGATATCCTGGGCAGAATTACGCGCGAGCGGGCCACCACCATCGCCCTGCCCGAACTGCGCGGCAGCGGCGCGGCGCAGGCGTTCATGAACGCATTCAATGAGACCCTTTACAACGACGTGGACGCGTCGGGCCTCTTCAAGATCGTTCCCAAGACCATGTATCCCCTGCAGGTGCCGCAGCGGCCGGAGGATTTCCGCGAGCAAGCCGCGCAGACATCCACACGCGCCGCGCCACCCGCGGGCGGCGGCGGCAATCTGCTCTCGGACTGGTCGTCCCCGCCGGTATCGGCCAATTACCTGGCGTTCGGCTATACGGCCGTGCAGAGCAACGTGCTGGTTCTGTACGGCTGGCTGTTTAACGTGGGCCAGCCAACCGTGGCGAAAGCGCAGGTGATAGGAAAGCGCTATTTCGGCTCCCCCGACGAGGCCGGCGCTAAGAAAACCGCGCACGAGTTCGCCGCCGATATCATTGCGCAATTGGGCGGCACTTCCCTGCTTGGGACTAAGATTTATTTCGTTTCCAACCGGACCGGCCACAAAGAAATCTGGGTGATGGAACCGGATGGCTCCAATCAGCGCCAGATCAGCCACCTCAACTCATTATCCATCTTCCCCGCCGTCTCGCCGGACGGAACAAAAATCGCATTTACTAGCTTCGCCCACGGTAATCCTGCTATATTTATTCTCTCGACGGATACGGGACGGCGGTTACCGTTTTATAATCAAGTCGCATCCGTAAATGAGACGCCGGATTTCACGCCGGACGGCAAGCAGCTGCTTTATGCATCCTCCGCCAGCGGCTGGGCGCAGATCTACATTGCCAATCTGGACGGCAGCAATTTGCGGCGCATTTCGAGCACGCGCGCGCTGGAGGTGGAACCGAAGGTGAATCCGAAGACGGGAACCGACCTGGTGTTTGTTTCGGGCCGGACGGGACCACAGCAGATTTTTCGCATGAATATCGACGGCGCGGACGTGCAGCGGTTGACCAACGGCGAGGGCGAGGCGTCCAATCCCGCCTGGAATCCAAACGGCGAAAGGATCGCTTTCTCCTGGACGCGCGGCTTTGCCACCGGCAACTTCAACATATTCTGGATGGACGTGGCCTCGCGCAACTATGTGCAACTGACCCACGACGCGGGGCGCAACGAAAACCCCACGTGGGCGCCGGACGGAATTCACCTGGCGTTCCAATCGACGCGCAGTGGAACGGAACAGATTTGGACCATGCTGGCGGACGGTTCGCAGGTCAGGCGATTGACCACCGCGGGAAGAAACTGGACCCCCGTATGGGCGAAGTAGATTTTCAGGAGGCTTTAGTTCATGTTGAATAAACGGAAGATAACCACGCTAGGCGTTTGCTTGATGCTGGGGATGTTCGCGGCGGGCTGCAAAAAGAAGGTTCCGCCACCGGCGCCGCCGCCACCGCCACCGCCAGCAGTCGTGACCCCGCCGCCAGCGGCTCCCAGCATTGTGGAGTTCGTGGCCGAGCCTTCGTCGATTGAGCGCGGCCAATCATCCACCCTGCGCTGGAACGTGACGGACGCCAGCAGCGTGTCCATCGATAACGGCATCGGCGTGGTCCAGGCTAACGCCAGCCGCCGCGTGTTCCCGGGCGCCTCAACCACTTACACGCTGACGGCGACCGGACCCGGCGGCTCCAAGACCGCCACGGCCACCGTCAACGTAACCGAGCCGCCCGCGCCGCCACCGCCGCCGACAGCCGCGCCCAAGGTCACGCTCGAGCAGATGCTCTCCGGGAGCGTGGTGGACGCCTACTTCGACTACGACAAGAACGATATCCGCGAGGATGCCCGCGCCGCGCTGACCAAGGATGCCGATGCGCTGAAGGCCATCTTCGCCAGCTTCCCCGACGCCAGCATCACTGTCGAGGGGCATTGCGATGAGCGCGGCTCGGCCGAGTACAACCTGGCTCTGGGCGACCGGCGGGCCGCCTCCGCCAAGGAGTTCCTCACGCAGCTCGGCGTTCCCGGAGATAAGCTGAAGACCATCAGCTACGGCAAGGAACGTCCGCAGTGCACCGACCATGACGAGGCGTGCTGGCAGAAGAACCGCCGCGCGCACTTCTCCACCGGGCAGTAAAATCGGGTAAGGGGCCGGGCTCTCCCGGCCCATCCGCAACTGGCGGGACGGCCAATCCGTCCCGCTCATGAGGAGATCCTATGACCCTTTGGCGTGGGCTGGTTCCAGCCCTTTTAATCTTCCCCTCTCTGACCTTCGCAGCCAGCAAGGAAATCGTCGAACTATCGCGGGATGTAGCCTTGCTGCAGGAGCAGATGCGCACCTTGCAGCGCTCCCAGGATGAGAAACTGACCGCCATTCAAGTGCTGGTGCAGCAGGCGCTGGATGCGGCCAACAAGGCCAACACTTCCGTGGCGCTGTTGCAGAACAATCTGCAGCAAAGCACCAAGGACCAGCAGAGCAAGGTGGGAACGGCGGTCATCGACCTGGGCGCCAAGGTAGACTCCATGACCACCGATGTTTCCGCGCTGCGCGAATCCGTGGCGGATATTTCCAGCCAGATGGGCAAGCTGCAACAACAGATGGTAGATATCGGCAATGCGGTGAAAACCATTCAATCGCCGGCGGCCCCGCCTCCATCGGGCACCGGTGGGAGTGGACCGGGTGGGGGGTCTGTGGGAGGGCCTGGTCCGGGAGGGACCACGCCCGGTATGCCGCAAGTCTCGGCCGATACGCTTTATCAGAACGCCATGCGCGACCAGAGCGGCGGCAAGGATGACTTGGCTCTGCAGGAATACACGCAGTACCTGGCGGATTACGGCAACCTGGCCCTGGCCCCCAGCGCGCAGTTCCACGTTGCCGAGATTCACCTGAAACAAGGCAAGCTGGACGACGCGCTGCAGGAGTTCGACATGGTGCTGGAGAAATATCCGGACAACAGCAAAACGCCCGACGCCCTGTACATGAAGGGTGGCACGCTGGTACGGATGGGCAAGCGCACGCAGGGCAAGCAGGAGTTCTGCGAATTAGTGAAGCGGTTCCCCAGCAGCGATCTGGCTACCAAGTCTCGCGCCCAGGTGAAGAATCTGGGGCTGACCTGCGGTCCCGCGCCGGCTGCCCCTGTCCGCCGCAAGAAATCGTGAGGCAGGCATGCCACCCGCTGTAGAGCAGGCGCGCCCGCCGCTCACCCGGTACGAGGATCTGGCCGGGATGATCGACCACTCCCTGGTGCGGCCGGAACTGACCGACGACGAAGTGATCGCCGGCTGTCAACTGGCGCGCCGCTACCGGGTGGCCAGCGTCAGCGTGCGCCCGTGCGACGTCGAACTGGCCGTGCGGGAATTGCAGGGCAGCACCGTCAAGGTGGGCAGTGTAGCCGGTTTTCCGCATGGCTCCAGCACGACCGCCGTCAAGCTTTACGAAGCGCGCGACGTGCTGCGCCGCGGCGCGCGGGAGATCGACATGGTGCTGAACATCGCCCGCCTGCGCTCCCGGATGTTTCAGTATGTGGAGACGGAGCTGGTCCAGATGGCCGAAACGTGCCATAAGGAGGGCGCGCTGTTGAAGGTCATCTTCGAGAACGCCTGGCTGACCGACGAATTGAAGATCGTGGCGTGCCGCATCTGCGGGCGCGCGGGCGTGGATTTCGCAAAGACGTCCACCGGCTGCGCGCCATCCGGCTACACGCTGGAGGATTTGCGGCTGATGCGCGCGCATTTGCCGGATAGCGTCGGATTGAAGGCCGCCGGCGGCGTGCGCACGCTGGAGAAGGCCAAGGAAGTCTACCAGGCGGGCTGCACGCGCTTCGGCGCGACCGCCACGGCCGTCATTCTGGACGCCTGGCAAGCCGAGTGCGAGAAAGCCGCGCGCGAGGCCACCCCCAGCTTATGACTCGCCATCGCATGTACATTAACGGCCAGCGCACCGAAAGCCACCGGAGCGCTTGGTTCCCGGTCTACGATCCCTCGACCGAAGAGATTATCGCGGAAGTCCCCGACTCCGACGCCAGCGATATCGATCGCGCGGTGCAGGCTGCCGCGGCGGCCTTCGCGTCCGGCCCCTGGCCGCAAACCACCGCGCAGGATCGTGGCCGGCTGCTTTTCAAGCTGGCCGATCGCATCCGCGCGCACGCCCCGGCGCTGGCCGAACTGGAATCGCGCAATTGCGGCAAGCCCATCGTCGAAGCGGAATTCGACATCAACGATACCGCCACGTGCTTTGAATACTACGGCGGGCTGGCCAACAAGGTGATGGGGCACGTAAACCCGGTGCCGGATAACGCCCTGAGCTTCACGCTGCGCGAGCCGGTTGGTGTGGCGGGCCAGATCATCCCCTGGAATTATCCGCTGCTGATGGCCGCCTGGAAGCTGGCGCCCGCGCTGGCCGCCGGGTGCACCTGCGTGCTGAAGCCGGCCGAGCAGACGCCGCTCTCGGCGCTCGAGATCGCCGGTTACTTCGAGGATATCGGGTTTCCGCCGGGCGTAATCAACATCGTCACAGGCTTCGGCGAAACTGCCGGCGCCCCCCTGGTCGCGCACCCGGCAGTCAGCAAGATCGCCTTCACCGGCAGCGCGGCGGTCGGGAAGCTTATTGTGAAAAGCGCGGCCGATACCGTCAAGCGCGTCACGCTCGAACTGGGCGGCAAATCGCCTAACATTTTCTTTGCGGATGCCGACTTCGAAGCCGCCATCGACGGCGCGCTCTTTGGGGTTTTCATCAACCAGGGAGAAGTCTGTTCGGCGGGCAGCCGCATCCTGGTGGAGAAGTCCATCTACAGCAAGTTCGTGGAAGCCATGGTGGAGAAATCCAAGCGCATTCGCCTGGGCGCGCCCCTCGACCGCGAAACCAAGATGGGGCCGCTGGTGAGCCGTGCGCAGTACGATCGCGTGCGCCAGTATCAGGAGCTTGGCAAGACGGAAGCCAGGCTGGCCGCGGGCGGCGGCCGGGCGGCATCCCACGCCAGAGGATATTACGTCGAGCCGACCATCTTCGCCGACGTCGATAATAACGCCCGCATCGCGCGCGAGGAGATCTTCGGCCCGGTGGCCGCAGTCATTCCGTTCGACGGCGAAGCCGATGCCATCCGTATTGCCAACGACACGCCCTATGGGCTGGCCGCCGCAGTCTGGTCGCGCGATATCTTCCGCGCGTTCCGCATCGTCAAGGCCCTGCGCGCCGGCATCGTGTGGGTGAACCACATGCAGCCGACCTATGTGGAAGCCCCCTGGGGCGGGTACAAACAGTCCGGCTTCGGCCGCGAACTGGGTCCGTGGGGGATCGAAGAGTACCTGGAAACCAAACAGGTCTACATCAACCTGAACGAGCAGCCCATCGGCTGGTATTGAGCCGCGCCATGCGACACGTTCGCTACGCCGCTCGTTCGTTGCGCAACAGCCCGGGTTTCGCGGTTTCCGCTATCCTGACTCTGGCGCTGGGTATCGGCGCAAATACCGCGATCTTCAGCGTGCTCGAAGGCGTGCTGCTGTCGCCCCTGCCCTATCGCGATCCGGATCGCCTGGTGCTGGTTTTGCTCTACAATCGATCGCTGAAGTATGCAACGGATATGTCGTATCCCGACTTCCTCGATTGGCAGCGGCATTCCCGCTCGTTTGAAGGAATCGCGGCGTATACGGCGCGGGGCTTCGATCTGACCGGCCGCGGCGCGGCCGAGCACCTTGCAGGGAAAGAGGTTTCCGCGAGCTTCTTCGGCACCCTGGGCGTCCGGCCGGCCCTCGGCCGTGATTTCGCGGCGGCGGAAGATGTTCCAGGCGGCATGCCGGCCGCGGTCATCAGCGATCATCTCTGGCGCAGCCGCTTTCAGGCGAACCCGGCGGCGTTAGGAAGGACCATTACGCTGAGTGGCGTCGATTATACGGTCATAGGCGTTTTGCCGCGCAGTTTTCGATTCGGCACCGAGGAAGCCAGCGTCTACACAACGCTCGGGCGCGGCGATCCGCTGGTTCTCACCGATCGTACAATTCATAATCTGGCCTCTGTCGCCCGCCTGAAGCCGGATGTCGGTTTAGGTCAGGCCCGGGCCGAGATGAGCAATGTTCAAGAGACTATCGATCGGGAGAATCCCGCCACGGAACGGGGCCAGGGAATCTATATCGCGCCGTTCAAGCAGGCCATGGTGGAGGACGTGAGCGGCACGCTTCTCCTGCTGCTGGGAGCCGTAGGCCTGGTTTTGCTGATCGCATGCGCCAACGTCGCCAATCTGTTGCTGGCACGATCGGCGGCCCGCGCGCGCGAATTTGCCGTTCGGCTGGCGCTCGGTGCAAACCGCCTGCAAATAATGCGGCAGTTGACCAGCGAGACCGTGCTTTTGGCACTCACCGGCGGCGCTCTGGGAGTTGTGATCGCGAAATGGGGCCTTCCCGCGATCCTGGCCGCGGTGCCGGGGGGCCTGCCGCGGACCGGGAACATCGGGCTGGATACGTCGGTTCTTCTGTTCACCCTTGGCATTTCCATGGCCGTCGGAATTCTGTTCGGGCTCGTGCCGTCATGGAGTTGTACCAGGAATGAGCCGCTGGCGGCATTGAGCCAGGGAGGCCGCGGTTCGTCAGGCGGCAGCCAGCGGCTGCAACGCGCGTTAGCAATCGTGCAGATTTCCATGGCTCTGATCCTGCTGACGGGTGCCAGCCTGCTGCTGCGCACGATCCAGAATCTGTGGCGAGTCGATCCGGGCTTCGATACGCAAGGCGTGATCTCATTCAAGGTGGGCCTTTCGCCTTCCGCTTTCCGGACGCCAACGGACACGCGCGTTTCCTATCAGCAGCTGATCGAACGCATCCAACGGATTCCGTACGTACAAGCGGCCGACTTCACCGCCCTGGTGCCGCTAAGCCAGATGGACAACTCCGGGCCTTTCTGGGTGGGAGGGCGGAGGCCCGCATCCATGGCCGAGGCGCCGCGCACCACGTACTATTGGACCGGTCCCGATTATCTGAGGACCATGCGCATCCCCCTCCTCGAAGGCCGCTATCTCAGCCCGCGGGACACCGCCGGATCCGCGCCGGTCATCGTGATCAACACCGTCCTGGCGCGCACCTATTTTCCGCACAGCGACCCCGTGGGTCAGAGCATGACGGTCCCCCATTGGGGCGACGCCCGTATCATCGGCGTCGTAGGCCACGTGCAACACTGGCGGCTGGATGGCTCCGCCGACCAGTACCCGCAAAATCAGGTGTATGCATCCTTCTATCAGCTCGCGGATGCGTGGGTGCCGGCGTTCCAGCGGGACATCACATTGATCGTTCGCGCGCAGCCGGGCGCCGCGGCGGTGATACCGGCGATCCAGGCAGCGGTTAACGGCGCCAGTGCCGGCCAGCCGCTTTATGAGATCCGCGGCATGCGGGAACTTGTCTCCGGGTCGATGGCGCCCGAGCGTCTGCCTATGGTGCTTCTTGGCGTTTTTGCGATTCTGGCGTTGCTGTTAGCGTTTGTCGGAATCTATGGCGTGATCTCCTACGCGATGACCCAGCGCGTGCGGGAGTTGGGGATTCGTATGGCGCTGGGCGCAGTCAGGCGGGACGTCCTGCGGATGGTGGTCGGGCAGGGCCTGCGGCTGGCAATGGCCGGTATCGCCGCCGGGGTGGCCGCGGCGCTCCTCCTCACCAGAGTCTTGCCGAGCTTCTCGCACCTGCTTTATGGAGTCCAGGCCAGCGATCCCACAACATTGATCGCCGTTTCGCTGGTATTGCTGATTGCGTCTGCTCTGGCCTGCTATATTCCAGCGCGCCGTGCAGCCAGCCTGGATCCCATGACCGCGCTCCGTCACGATTAGCGTGATGAGGATCCGCCTCCATTCCCGCGAACAAAACGCGCCTGGATGCGTAATAAACTAGTGGTTCACGCGTCACCATAGCGCAACGCGAGCGCGCGCCAGCCCAGCGGTGTGGCTCGCCATCTGTAAATGGTTGATTTCAATGAGACTATCGCATACTCAGATCCGAATTCCATGCATAATCCTGGCTTTATGCGGCTGCGCGGCAGCCCAGAACGAAATCAGTATCCGGCCCCCCGAGGGCGGATTGGGCTTCCTCACGCGTCCTTATCAAGCCGGTAGCGTTCCGGCCGTGCGCCTCGAGAACTCCTCCCGCATCGCTTCGCTGATTCGCGCGGGCAACCTTTACCTGGCGGCGCAGGACGTGGTAGCGCTGGCCATCGAGAACAATATCGACGTAGAGATTCAACGCTACGGACCGCTGCTGGCAAAGGAGGTCTTGCTGCGCGCGCAGGCCGGCGGCGCCCTCCGTAGCGTCGGACTTCCGGTAGCAGCGGGCCCCCAAAGCGTCAGCCTGCAGGGTGTCAGCGCGAACACCGCTACCGCCCTGAGCGCCGGCACGGGCGTGAGTTCCGGCGGCGGCATCGTCACCCAGTTGGGGCCGCCGATTCCTGCTCTGGACCCCACTGTTGTCGGAATCGCGTCCTTCTCCCACTCGAGCACGCCGCAGAGCAACACCGTGGCCACCGGGGTCAGCAACCTGGTTGCTTCCACGCGAAGCTACCAGGCCCAGTACATCCAAAACTGGGATTTCGGACTGAACGCGCAGGTGACTTACGCTACCCGGCATGTGTCGATCAACAGCCCGTCCTATAACTTGAATCCGTTCACTTCGGGCTTTGCGGATCTGCTGCTGACCCAAAACCTCCTCTACGGCTTCGGGCGCGCCGTCGCGGGACGCAATATTCGCGTGCAAAAGAACAACGTGAAAGTCAGCGATCTGCAATTCAAGCTGCAGGTAATGACCACGGTTTCCGGGGCGCTCAATCTCTACTGGGACCTGGTGAGCTTCGATGAAGATGTGCACGCGCGCGAACGGGAAGTAGCCACCGCGCAGCAACTGCTCGAGGACAATAAAAAGCTGGTCGAATTCGGCACGGCGGCGCCCATTGAAATCACGCGGGCGGAGTCCCAGTTGTACGCCAGCCAGCAGGACCTGGTGACCGCGCAGACCAATCTGCTGCAACAGGAGACCGTCCTGAAGAATGCCTTGACCCGCAACGGCGTGGCCGCCGCCGGCTTGTCCAATGTTCACATCATTCCGCTCGACAAGATCGCGGTGCCCGCGCAGGACGAGGTCCGGCCGCTGGAAGATCTGATTCAGGAAGCCATCGGCAAGCGTCCGGAGATGGCCCAGGCGCGCCTGAACCTGGAGAGCAACCAGATGAACCTGGTGGGCATCAGGAGCGAGCTCAAGCCCACCCTGCAGGCATTCACGGAGCTGACCAACAACGGCCTGGTCGGCCAGCTGTTCGGCACGTCCATGGACATCGGCGGCTACAGCGATCTGCTGGGCCAGATCGCCCGCCGCAACTATCCCAATTATTCGGCGGGCATTTCACTGAATATTCCGCTTCGCAACCGTGCCGCCCAGGCCGATTACGCCACCAGCATGCTGGAACTGCGCCAGAACGAGCTGAACCTGCGCAAGAACATCAACCAGATTCGCGTGGACGTGCAGAATGCCCTGATCGGCCTGCAGCAGGCCCGCTCGCGGCACGAGGCCGCCGTGAAATCCCGGGTGCTCCAGGAACAGACCCTGGCGGGCGATCAGAAGCGCTACCGGTTGGGAGCGGTGGTCTCGTTCCAGGTAGTGCAGGACCAGCGGGATCTGGCTTCCGCCCAAAGCGCGGAGGTGCAGAGCATGGCCAATTACACGCACGCGCGTATCGCCCTCGATCAAGCCCTGGGCACAACACTCGAAGTCAATCATATCGCCGTCGACGAAGCGCTGGCCGGCCATATCTCGCAGGCATCCACGCTGCCGGCTGAGCTGCCGCAGGAGGTGCGCCCATGATGGGCCCACGCGGACGCCAGCTACTCGCGCTGTGCCTGTGCCCGGTATCGCTGACGTGGGCGCAGCAGGCCGCTTTATCGCCCATCGCGGCCGGCAAGCCTTCCGCGCCGGCCATTGTCCGCCCCTACTTCGCGGTAAACGTGCCACCGGTGCGTCTGGCCAACTCGGCCAGGCTGGGCGAACTGGTGCGCGCGGGGACCCTGTATCTCACGGTGCAGGATGCCATCGCCCTGGCGCTCGAAAACAATATCGATCTCGAAGTAGCCCGCTACAATCCCCTGATTGCGAGCTGGAACCTGACGCGCGCACAGGCGGGCGGCGCGCTCCCCGGCGTTCCGAGCAACTCGGCGCAAGTCGGCGCTGCGGCCCTGGGCCAGGGCGTGGCGGGCAGCCAGGCGGCGGCTGGAATCACGCTTCCGGGATCCAGCGCCAGAAGTTCGCAATCCACCAGCACCTCCATTCAGCAAATCGGCCCGGTCACCCAGACCTTGGATCCCATCGTCCAGGAAGCCACCACGGTCAGCCATACTACCAACCTGGAGCCTGTACAGACCCTTAGCGGCACGGCTACGCTGGTGGACTCCGCGCGCGCCAGTTCTGTCACGTACCAGCAAGGACTGCTTACGGGCGGCGCCGCCACCATCTCCTACAGCGACATTTACCTGAAAGAGAACGCCACCACGGACGTCTTGAATCCCTCCTCGGCCCCCAGTCTCTCATTCAGTATTCAGCAGGGCTTCCTGCAGGGCTTCGGCATCGCCGTCAACTCCCGTTTCATTACGGTTGCCAAGATCAACGTGGGCATCTCCGATCTCAGCTTCCAAACCCAGGTGACCAACCTGGTTTTCCAGGTTCTCAACACCTACTACCAGTTGGAAGCATCCGACGAGGACAGCAAGGCGAAGCGCAATGCCGCGGAAGTCGCCGGCACCTTTCTGGCGAACGTGAAGGAGCAGGTCCGGCTGGGAGCCCTGGCGCCTTCCGACACCATCAATGCGGAAAGCCAATTGGTGACCAGCCAGCAGGCAGTGGTGGATGCGGAAGCCGCGCGCCAGCAGCAGGAGGTACGGTTGAAGAACCTGTTGAGCCGCACCGGAACGGCCGATCCGGTGCTCGCGAACGCGCACATCCAGCCGGTGGATCGCATCACCATGCCCGCCCGCGACGAACTGCCAGCGCTCGATGAGTTGATCAAGCGGGCTATCGCCAATCGCGCGGACCTGGCCACCGAGAGGGAGAACGAAAAGTCGGCCACGATTTCCAACCTGGGTACGCGCAACGGAATCCTGCCGAACGCCGGCATCTTCGCCAGCGAGAGCAACGCGGGCTTGGCCGGAGCCGGACATCCGGCGACCATCGGCCCCTTTACGATCAATCCGAACCCGAAGCTGGTGGGTGGAATCGGCACGGCCCTGCAACAGGTGTTCAGCGCCGCGTACCCCACCGAATCCATCGCCGCATATTACTTCGCACCCCTTCGGAACCGGCAGGGGCAGGCGGACTTCGACATCGACCAGTTGTCCTTCCGCCAGACCCAGCTGACCACCCACAAAGACGCCAATCAGGTGGAGGTGGATGTTCTGAACAACGTCATTGCCCTGCGCCAGGCTCGGGCGCGGTATGAGGCAGCCGTCCGGAGCCATACATTGCAGGAGCAGTTGTTCACCAGCGAACAAAAGCGCTTCGCTTTGGGCGCATCCATTCCGTATAACGTAATCCTGGCGCAGCGGGACCTGGCAACGGCCCAGTCCGCGGAGGTCGCCGCACTGGTGGCGTACGTGACCGCGCGCCTGGCCCTCGACCACACCACCGGAGCGCTCCTCGGCGCCAATGGTATTTCGCTGGCCCAAGCCCGCGGTAAGTAGTCAGGCCGCGCCCCGGCCAGCATGCGCCAGGGGCAAACGCCGGAGGTCGCTGTTCGCTTTCCTCCCGTTGGATCCTCCGGCCGCCGGTTCGAGGCGAATGCTGGCGAGCTCCCCGATCAGGTTGCCGGCCCAGCGGTAGACGTTGTGCTCCTTCACCACCGCCCGCATGCGCTGCATGCGCGCCCGGCGATCTTCGGCCGGCATGCTCAGGGCCGTGTGGATGGCCTGCGCCAGTTCATCGGTATCATAAGGATTCACCACCAGGGCGTCCGCCAGCTCGTGGCTGGCGCCCGTGAAGCGGCTCAGGATCAGCGCTCCCTGCTCGTCATGACGCGACACCACATACTCTTTGGCGACCAGGTTCATGCCATCGTGCAGCGATGTCACCAGGCACACATCCGCCGCGCGGTAGTAGGGCTGAATTTCCGCGTGACTGTGATGCCGGTTTAGCAGAACCACCGGTTTCCATGCGCCGCTCTTGAATCGCCGGTTGATGCGCTCGGCTTCCTGCTCCACTTCCACCGCCAGATCCTGGTAGCGCTTGATGTGCGTCCGGCTGGGCGCGCCGATCTGCACGAAAGTGAACTTCTCGCGGTACTCGGGATACAGATCGAGCAGCCGTTCCACGCCGCGCAGGCGTTCGGGGATGCCTTTGGTGTAGTCGATGCGATCGACTCCCAGGCCAAGGAATTCGGGCTTGCCTCCCAGATCGCGAAAAAGCGCCGCGCGCTCGGCCGCGGAGGCATCGGCGGACTCCAATTCATGCCCGTTTCCGTTGAACGCCACGCTGATCGGAAATGGCCGCACGTTGGTGACGTGATTGTGGCGGTTCACCGCGAATTCTTCCCAATCGATGCGAGACTCCAGTGCATGGTCCACAGTTTCCAGAAAGTTGTTGCAGTGCGCCTGGATATGGAATCCGATCAGATCCGCTCCCAACATGCCGTCCAATAGCTCGCGCTGCCACGGGCAGATACTGAAAGCTTCCGGGTTGGGCCAGGGAATGTGCCAGAACAGCGCCACCCGCGCCTCCGGCCGCCGCTGTTTGATCATGCGGGGCAGCAGCGCGAAATGATAATCCTGCACCAGCACCAGGGGCTCCTTCTCTCCGCTCATCTCGTCCAGGACAATCGCCGCGAACTTGCGGTTCACCGACTGGTAATACTCCCAATCCTCGGTGCGAAAAACGGGACGGGTGTGCGCGATATGGCAAAGCGGCCAGATACCCTCGTTGGCAAAACCGAAATAGAAACCCTCTTCTTCCTCCTTGCTCAACCAGACGCGGCGCAGCTTGTATTGGGGATGATCGGGCGGCACGCGCAGCCGGCCCAGTTCATCGGCGGTCTCCTTGTCCGCATCGCCGGTCCCCTGCGCGATCCAGATGCCGTCGCTGGCCCGCAGCACGGGTTCGAGCGCCGTGACCAGGCCGCTGGGAGGAACGGTCCAGGTAATGGAATTGCCTTGATGCGAATGCACGTACGGTTCGCGATTGGATACCGCCAGCAGCCGGCTCCCGTTCAGCTTGGCTTGCATCGCGATGCGCAGCCTCTCCGGGGTCCAATGGGCTAACGCGGCATCGCGCAGGCGGGCCTCCTCCTCCGCGGCCGCACGGGCCACGTGCAGGCTGGTCGCCAGTTCCTTCACTTCGCTGGTGAGAGGACCGAAAATCCCTTCGCGGGGCGGTTGGCGGTCTCCGGACGTATTCCCGGTGCGCAGATCGCGCAGCCATTGGGCCATGTGTCCGAGTGGTTTGCTCAAGCTCCAATTGATGATCAGCAGCGTAATGCCCACCAGCAGCAGCGTCTGCGCCACCGTGGTCAGGGCGTGCCGCCAGACCGGGACCGACACAAACGCCACGTTGTGAAAAATGGCGATAGCCCCCAGAAGGCGCCCATCGTTGCGCAGCGGCATCGCCAGTACGTGCATCCGCGTGCCTTGCAGGCGCGCGAAGTCCCCCCGCGGCCCTCCCTCCCGCATGGCGCGGGTGACCGCGGCCGGCGTTTTTTCAAGACTCGGCGCCAGCCCCTGGGTCACGGCCAGGGCTTGCCCCTGGATGTCGTAAACGGCCATGCCGGCCAGCCGCTCGTGATTCTGAAACTGGTCCACCAGGCGCTGCAAGTCGTCGTGCGAGCCGCGCTCCAGGGCCTGCGCGGCGGGCCCCTGCTGGCTTTCAGCCAGCACCAGTGCCTGCCGCTGCAGGTCGTCCTTCAGGGCATGCGTCTCCGCCACGACCTGATACACCGCAAAGGCCATGGAGACCACAGCGACTGCGCCGAATAACGAGAGCATCAACCGGCGGCCTAGGTGCATCTATACACTACCTGCACGGCGAATGCCAGTCACCAATACGATTACAATGTTCGACTTAGCTCACAGTGGAGGGTTCTCGGGAGACCCGCGGATGGCTACTAGGAAGAAATTACTGTTACACGAGCTGTTCCATCAGGCCGATCAGGTAATCGGCGTCGAAGGGGCCGGATCGGTATGTGCGCGAGTCGAAAAACCGCCACAGCTTGCGCGACTTCTCGATGGTATAGAACAGCAGTTGTTCTTCGATGAGGTCTTTCTCCAGCAACTGTTGATTGAAGCAGCGCACCGCTCCGGCCAGAATATAGGGCACCCGAAAATCCTCTGTGGAGACCAGCTCCGGCGTCGCCTCGAATTTGATCTGCAGAATGCGGCCGCGGGCGTTGATCTGAAAAAGATTGATGCCGTTGTCCTGAAAGTTCTCCGCGGCATATTCCTCCGGGTGAAATTCCAGCTCGATCGCCGAAAGCAGTTGGTTCAAGTCGCGCACAAAATCCCCGCAGATGCCGTGCAGTTCGAGCGCCGCCTGGCGGCGCACGGAGCCGATCTCGCGGGCCCGCCGGATCACGTTTTCGTCCTGGCGGGCTAGCGCATCGAGGCTCTTCGCGAGCTTCTTGAGGCGGTCGCGCGGTGGCGAAGAGGGACCGTTCCCGCCGTCCGGAAGAAATCCCCATTTCGCCCTCACAGATACCAGCATAGACGGTCGTCATGCGCGCTGCACCACCAGAGTCACGCGGCCCTTGATCAAATCGAGAGGGTCGCCGTGCCAGCCGGAAATGGGTTCCCAACCGCCGGATTCGTGGAACCAGGAACACCATCCGCTACCTGCGCGCCGCACCCGCGCGATGGTGCCTTCACTCCGCAGGTCGAGAGCGAAGTATGCGTCTTCGGGCGGGGCACGGCGCAGTTTCCCTGAGCGATCCAGAAGAGCCACGCCGCCACCGCTGAATTGCCGCGGGCGATGCGGATCGGGCGCCAGCCATACGCCCACGGGCGACCCCAGGCGGTCTACCTCAGCCGCCGGGAAGGGATAGTGCGACCGCCCGATGGCGGTCGGGTACGGATGTCCTGGACCGATCTGCCCCTCCAGCACCGGCACATTCCGGCACCCGCAGTTCCCTGCGTGGGCCTGCGCGGATGCCTCTTCCCCGGCGGCCAGCAGGTCGGCGAGGTCGATGCGCAGCCTGTGCAGGATCTGGTCCGCCATTTCGATCGAGAGGAGCCGCGCTCCTTTTAGCACATTGTGCAGATGCGGCTGGGATACGCCAGTCACCCGGGCCATGCCGCGCTCCGTCATTTCGCCATTGCTCACCCGCGCCCGCATCTGCGCGAGCAGCCTGGTCTGGAGAAGCCGGAAGTCCATGCGCCAATTGGCCCCACCTTATTCCTAGCAGAAATAGATGAGAGTCAAAATCATAAAATTCCCTAATTTGTACCGTTTATTATTAGGGATTACCCTATGTATAGCTAAAGGGTTAAACTGATGCTTACTGGTCACATACGTACCCCGCCGCGGCGCTTTTCCCAATAATTACCAGAATACTACACGCTAATTTGCTTGACGATTTCGTGCCCGGAGATATAGTTTAGAAAGTTTTTCAAAAGGGTTGCCCCGGGATGACAATGATAACAGGGCCGCCAAGAGGATGTCTAAAGCAATGAATTGGGACCGATCACAAACGATTGCGCTCGCAAAAGCGTCGTGCACGCATTGCCACGGTTATGGATTGCGTCTAGGCCGAAACAGCCGGGAGGTTCCCTGCAACTGCGTGTTTCGCGCCGTCTTTCGAGCTTGTTACCTGCGCTTTCGAGACTGCGCCAACAGGGAGAAGCACCTCAGCCGGGTGCAGCTCGAGTTCTGCAGCGGCAAGGAAAGTCGTGTCGTTTATGGGCGAAAAACGGAGGAATTCATGGCCGATTTCTGCCTGATCAGCCGTCGCACGCTCACCCCCATGGAATACGATGTCTTCCGCTTCCATTTCCTGCTGGGGGCGGATTGGAAGCTCTGCTGCTGCCGCCTGCATATCGACCGCGGCACGTTCTTCCATACCGTCTACCGCATCGAACAGAAACTGGGCCGCGTCTTCCGGGAATTGGAGCCCTACTCCCTCTTCCCGCTCGACGAGTACTTCGGCGGCACTATGTCGAATGACCTGGATTCCCGCCACTGTTCCAGAAGAGCACTCTCCATTCGGGCGCCATCCAGAATTCTGCGTCCACCGGTTGGTCAGTCGGCTGCGTAGCCGCGGCCGGCTGTTCCGGGGCAGGCCTGCCAGGGGGTGGTTGGCCTGCCCGAATTTTCCTCCCGTGGTACAATCCAGCCTTCGCTCTCCATGGATCCGTTGACCCACTCGGTTACCGGCCTGTTCCTGGGCCGCGCCGGATTGAACCGTTGCTGCGCACAGGCTCCGTGGATTCTGGTGCTGGCCGCCAACGCGCCGGATATCGATATCGTCACCCTGGCCGGCGGACAGCTCAACTATCTCAACTATCATCGGCACCTGACGCATTCGCTGGCGGCTTCGCCGGTGATGGCGCTTCTGCCTCTCCTGGTGGTGCGCCCGTTCACCCGGAAGCCCTTTCGATGGCTGCCCGCTTACGCCATCTCGCTGCTGGCTGTGGCGTCGCACCTTCTGTTGGACTACACCAACGTGTACGGCATCCGCTTCCTGCTACCGTTCTCCGGGCGATGGTTCCGTCTGGACATCACCTCGGTAGTGGACCTGTGGATCTGGGCGGTGCTGCTGCTGGGGCTGGCTGGGCCGCTGCTGGTGCGCCTGGTGAACGCGGAAATCGGCGCGCATCCCAAAACCTCCGGCCGTGGGTTCGCGGTTTTCGCCCTGCTGTTTCTGCTTCTTTACAATGCCGGACGCGGCGTGCTGCACTCCCGCGCGGTCGCCGCGCTCGATTCCCGCATGTACGCCGGCGCGGCGCCGCAACGAGTGGCGGCGCTGCCCGGACCGGTGAATCCGCTGGCCTGGCGTGGGCTGGCCGAAACCGCGGACTCCTACAGCGTGTCGGATTTCAACCTGCTCGCGGAATTCGATCCGTCGCGCGCCGTCATTTTCTATAAAGCCGAGCCGGGTGGCGCGGTCCAGGCCGCTAACAGCACGCCGGAATTCCGGGATTTCTTCAGGTTCTCGCAGTTTCCCCTGGAACGCGCCATACCCGTGGCCGACCCCGACGGCGCCACGCGCGTGGAAGCCATGGACCTGCGCTTCGGTACGCCCGCGCGGCCGGGATTCGTGGCGACGGCCATCGTCGACAGCCGGCTGCGCGCGGTCCGGACGTGGTTCAGCTTTCAGTGAGAGCCGCTGGCCGCGGCCGGTGACGGCGTGTCTAACCGCCGGGAGCGTCGTGCGTGCCGGTGCCGGCTTCATCCTCGATCTTGGTGCCGCGGTAATCAATACGCTGCGGCAGGGCCGCCCGCATGTTTACCTGGTCCTCGGTAGCACCCCAGTGGTGCTCTCCGGCATCGGGCCGCACTCTGGCGGAAACCGTCAGCGGCCTGGAGGCGGCGTCGAGGATGCCGCGCAGCACATCATCGAGCGGCGCCGTTTGCGCCAACAAATCCGGGCGGCCCAGCACTTCGCAGTATTTCGACGGCGTCATCGCCTGCAACATGCTGCCGTCCGCGTCCGGCCAGGCGGCCACGCGGCAGGGCAGAAAGCCGGCAAACCGGATGTCGGCTGCCAAGAGCTCCGCATAAAGCCTGGAATGATAGAGAGTGAAGACGAAGGCGTCCCGGGCGGGACTACGGGTTCCTTCCTGGTGCGGCTGGCACAGTTGGCTGACCACGGTCACCGTGGCGTTGTGACGTTGCGCGGCGGCTCTGACGACCGCCTCGAGATCGTCCAGCTTGACCGTCGAGTGAATCTGCAGCATGGCTGTCCTCCGGTAGGTTCCAGGATACTAGAAGATCCGAAATTACGCCAGCGCCGAAGAAGCCGGTTGTATGGCAGGGACCGCCACCTGTTCCACGATTTCGATGCCAAACCCTTCCAGCGCCACGATTTTGCGCGGATGGTTCGTTAGCAGACGAATCGTGTGCAGGCCCAGGTCCGAGAGGATCTGCGCGCCGATGCCGCTTTCGTGCTGCAACTGCACCTGGCCGGCGGCGCCCGCATAGTGCATGAAGTCGCGGCCGTGCGACACCATACGCTCCACCCCGCTGGGATCCTTATGCACGCGGAACCCGCGCCCGGTCTGGTGCAGGTACACCAGCACTCCCAGATCCTCTTCGGCGATGCGGCTGAGCGAGCCGCGGATCAGCTTCTGGCAGTCGCAATCCGTGGAGCCGAACACGTCGCCGTAGACGCAGTGCGAATGCATGCGCACCAGCACGCGTTCCTTGCCGGCCACCTCGCCGCGGATGAGGGCCATGTGCATCTCCGGCGAAATGTCGCTGGTGTAGGCCACCGTGCGGAAGGGCCCGAATTCCGTTTCCATACAACCTTCCACCACCCGCCGGATATAGCGTTCATGCTGCAGGCGGTAGCGGATCAGATCCGCGACGGAAATCATTTTTAACGAGTGCCGCCGGCAGAACTCGATGAGCTGCGGCACGCGAGCCATGCTGCCGTCGTCGTTCATGATTTCGCAGATCACTCCGGCAGGAGTGATCCCGGCGAGGCGCGCCAGGTCGACGGAAGCTTCCGTCTGGCCGGCGCGCACCAGCACGCCGCCCTCGCGCGCCCGCAACGGGAAGACGTGGCCGGGCCGCGCCAGGTCGCCCGGCCGGCAATCGGGGCGAATGGCCGTCAGAATGGTGCAGGTGCGGTCGGACGCGGAGATCCCCGTGGTGGTGCCTTCGCGCGCATCGATCGATTCGCAGAAGGCGGTGCCGAAGTTGGACGTGTTCAGCGGCGACATCAGCGGCAGGCGCAGCGCGTCGCACGTCTCCGGCGTCAACGCCAGGCAGATCAGTCCGCGTCCATGCATGGCCATGAAATTCACGATTTCGGGAGTGACCTTTTCCGCCGCGATAGTCAGATCGCCTTCGTTTTCCCGGTCCTCATCGTCGACCACCACCAGAATGCGGCCGGCGCGAATTTCGTCGATGGCTTGAGGGATAGTGACGAAAGGCATGCTTATATTATGGACGCAGTGAATTCCTTGAAACAAATCGGTGCGGCTGGTGTCCATTTCCATGTGATCACCGGCATAGCCCTGGCGCAATATGCCGCCCGGCGTTCGGCAGCGGCGGTGCACCGGCAGATGGCGCGCGGACTGTTCAGCCTGGCGTCCGTGGCGGTTACCGCTCCGCTTGTGGGGTTTGCCGGCACCGTGTGGGGAATCGTTGATTCCTTTCGAGGGTGCAATGGCGAGCGGTCGGCGATCATGGCGGCGGTCGCCGAACGGCTGTCGTGGGCATTCATCCCGGCGGCGCTGGCGCTGCTGATAGCCATCACCGCGTCCTGGGGCCACAAGCACCTGAGCGCCCGGATGGCGGACTTCGACTGCGAAATGCAAGGCGCGGTGCGGGATTTGCCCGATTATCTGGCTTGGTTTTCCTGACCGTTCCCGGGCGCGCAGCCACACGCCAGGCCCCATGGCATAAGCTGGAATTGTGGTAGTCGCCGGGCGTCAGAAGTCGATCGCTTTCTTCATCGCGCTGGGTGCGGGCCTGATCTGCGTCATCGTGCTGCTCTACGTGGGTTGGGTGCTGCTCAACTGGCGGCACGGCATCCTGCTGGTGCTGGGCGCGCTGCTGATGGCGGCCATCGTGAGCGGCGTGGTGCTGAACACTATCTTCCTGGTGCGCGAGATCCGGCGCAATGCGCAGCACGATGCGTTCATCAACGCCGTTACGCACGAGCTGAAGACGCCCATCGCGTCCATCCGCCTATATCTGGAAACGCTGCAGACGCGCGCGGTGGACGATGCCAAGCGGCTGGAGTTCTACCGCATCATGGTGGAAGACAGCGAGCGGCTGCTGGGCACCATCGAGCAGGTGCTGCGCACCGGTCGCATCGGCGCAACGGGCCGGCGGCTGAACCTCTCGCGCATCGATCTGAGCGAGGTGGTGGAGCAGTCCCTGGATCGCGTGCGCAAGCTGCATCACGTTTCGGCGGAGGCGCTGCAATACCGTCCCGGCCCGCCGGTCACCATCGTGGGCGACGCGGAGGAGGTGCAGGCGGCCGTCTCCAACCTTATCGATAATGCGGTGAAGTATTCCGGAAACGACGTGCACGTCACGGTGGAGACGGCCCGGGTCGACGGAAATTTTGTGGCGCTGCGCGTGACGGACCACGGGCCGGGCATCCCCAAGACCGAGCTGAAGCGCATCTTCAAGCGCTTCTATCGCGTGCCCGGAGCGCTGGCCATACGAGTGAAAGGCACTGGTTTGGGATTGTACATCGTGCGCTCGGTGGCCAAGCGTCACGGCGGCCGCGCCTGGGCCGAAAGCGAAGGTCCCGGGCATGGGGCCACCTTCGTCCTGCAACTCCCCATCGTCAAATGAGCCGCATTCTGGTAGTGGAAGACGAGCAGCACCTGGCCGAGGGCCTGCGCTTCAACCTGGAGGCGGAAGGCTACCAGGTGCAGGTGGTGGAGAGCGGCGAAGCCGCGCTGGAGTTGCTGCGTCCGGAGTCGGCGCCGCCCGATGTCGTCATTCTGGACGTGATGCTGCCGGGCATCGACGGATTCGCGGTGATGGCCCAGATGCGTCAGGCCGGGCAGTTCGTTCCCACGTTGATGCTGACCGCGCGCGGCCATCCGGACGACGTGCTGCGGGGCTTCGCGGCGGGCGCGGACGACTACCTGACCAAGCCCTTCGAGCTCTCCATTCTGATCGCCCGCATCCGCGGCCTGCTGCGGCGGCGCGAGTGGCTGCGCGCCTCAATGAATCATGTATCCGAGCCGCGCCAGGAGCCCGCGGAGACATTCACGTTCGGCGACAAATCGATGCATTTCGACCGGCTGGAGCTGCGCGTGCGGGACCAGGTGTTTCCGCTGACCCTGATGGAGGCCAACGTTCTGCGGTACCTGGTCCGGCACGCGGGCAAAGCCGTGTCGCGGAAGGCCATGCTGGAGGAGGTCTGGGGCTTGCATGAGGATACCGACACGCGCGCCATCGACAATTTCATCGTGCGCCTGCGGCGGTATATCGAGGACGATCCCACGCATCCGCAACACCTGCTCACGGTGCGGGGGGTGGGCTACCGCTTCGTGGCTGCGCCTTAGTTACCGCACCCGCAGCGCGGTCATGCGGGCAGCCGCGGACCTGGTTGTTGATGTAGGGTTGCGGCGCGTTGAGCCGGTAGTCCAGGCTGAAGATGCCGCCGTAAGTGGTGGCGCGGAACCGTTCGCCAGGAACTCGGCGGCGGCCAGCCGGGCAAACAGGCGGCTGCCCGCCGGGCGGCGATTCGTCGACATCGCCATCGGAGAAACGGAAGGTTTTCACCGTTTGCGGAACGCCGTCCTCAAGCACGCGAATCTGTTCGGGCCTTCGGGTTGCGGTGAGGCGTTCTTTCTTGGCCGGCGCAAGCGAGTGACAGGGCGCGCATGGATTGTCCCCCTTGAGCGTACGACCAAAAAAAAGCGCCGGGCACGCGGCCCGGCGCTTGAACGAATCAGAAGAAGCGAGAAAGACTAGAACCTGAACTTGGCGCTCAGCACCAGTTCACGTCCGGAAACCAGCGATCCCTGGAAAGCGCCGTAAGCGCTGGTGGGAGCCGATACGGTGCTGTAGATGCCGCCGATCGCGCCCGAGGCAATGTTAGCGGACGGGTCCGCGAAGTGCGGGTGGTTGAGCAGGTTGTATGCGCTGGCGCCGATGACGAAGCGCATCCGCTCACGGATCGGAATGTTCTTATACAGGGTCGTGTCGATGTTAAAGTAGCCGGGGCCGAAAAGCGTATTGCGGCCGATGTTGCCGAAGCCGGTCTCCGTGCCGGCAGTCACGAAATCGGATTGAGACAGGCAAGGCGTGGCGCCGTTGACCGCGGCGACCCCGCAGTAGTGCGGAATTGACGAAACGGCCGTGGGGGTCATTTGCCCGCCAATGGTGCCCTGCCCGATGTTAGGAAGCAGGCTGTCGTAAAGCGTTTCTGGAACGCCCGTGCGCAGAAACAGTTTGCTGGAAAGAGACCAGTTACCCAGCAGGTAATCGAGGGCGTGATGGCTGAACTTCCAGGGGAGGTCCCACACGAAATCACCCACTACGTTGTGGCGAATATCGTAGTCGGAGTTACCGTAATTCGCCCGCACGTTCGGGTTAATCAGGCTGGTCTCGGTGTTGGCCGTGAAGGTATAGGGCAGGCCCGAACCGCCGTTGGACAGGTCGTCGAGCGAGTGGCTCCAGGTATAACTGATCTGACCCTGGAAGCCGTGGGAGAAGGCTCGCCGGTACTGAACGGTCAAGCCATTGTAGTTCGAGATGCCCTGATTGGTGATCTCCGTGATCCCGGAGAAGCGCGGATCGGGCGAGGCCGCTGGCAGGCCGTTGAATGGCGCCGAGGTGAAGGCCGCGGCATTGGCGAAGCCATTTTGCACCAGCAGGTTGTAGCCGTGGTTCCCCGTGTAGGTGACCACCACTACGTTCTTATCGCCAATAGGCTGCTCGACCTCGAAGCTCCACTCGGCGTACTCGGGTGTGCCGAAATGCTGTGGAATCGAGAAGTAGCCGATGGGGCTGAATCCGCCCGGCACCGCGGCGTTCAATTGGGCCAATGTGGCGCCGTTGAGGAATCCGGTCTTAAAGGCGTTGAACTGGTTCAGCGCGCCGGTCGGGGCGCTGTTCGGATCGGTGGTATCGCCCACTTCGTCACCGTTGTAGATGAGCGCGCCGTACGGATACGGAGCGTTGCTATACAGGTGAGAAACCAGGAAAGCGGGGGCCAGATCGGCGAACAGCCCGAATCCGGCGCGAATCACGGTGGAGTTGGTGCCGCCACGCGGGCTCCACACTACGCCCAGGCGAGGTTGCGGAACCACGGCATCCACCCCGTAATACGCGGTATTCAACCCGGTGTTGATGGATTGGTTGTACGGGATATCCACGCCCTTCTGGAAACTGGACGAGGTGAAGGGGGCGGTGAGCCTGGAGAAGCAGTTGTCCACACACTGCGGGTTGCCGGTGCGGTCGAAACGGATGCCGTAAGTGAGCTTCAAGTTCTTGGCGGCACTCCACTCATCCTGCGCGTAAACTCCGATGTTGTACAGGCGGGTATGCGCGGTGGTGATATTGGTGAAGCTTTGATAGTAGTAGCTGAAAGTATTGGGATTGGTTACGCCGGCGGCAAAGTCGCCCACCGAATTAAACTGATACCAACCGGTCGTCGAGGTGAGCAGGCCGAAGTCGCTGACGCGATTGCGGCGGAAGTTCTCCCCGACTTTGATGGTGTGGCGTCCCCTG
>Ga0209579_10000492_pt1 | contig 40242 bp, 25 predicted proteins | sample Coa_R1_2_FD_187152 | JGI IMG/M metagenome (GOLD analysis project Ga0209579, IMG submission 187152) | Surface soil microbial communities from Centralia Pennsylvania, which are recovering from an underground coalmine fire - Coalmine... | ecosystem: Environmental > Terrestrial > Soil >...
AGAATCCCTTCACCACCATTGACCAGACCGGCGTGGGCCAACTGATGCAAATTGCCGTCGAAAAAGGCCGCAGCGTGCGCAAAGACCTCAAGCTGGGGATTTGTGGCGAACACGGCGGGGACCCCGAATCCGTCAAATTCTGTCATCGCCTGGGACTCAACTACGTCAGTTGCTCGCCGTACCGCGTGCCGGTGGCCCGCCTGGCCGCCGCTCAAGCCGCGTTGGAGGAAGAAATTGCGAAAAAAGTGAAGAAATAACCAACCACTACCAATTTTAAACTATGCAAAAAACCAAATCATTGTTTCGGTCCGGAATCGTGCTGGCCGCGCTGTTCGGAGCCGCCAACGCCTTTGCCGGTGATGCCGACATCAACCTGCCTGACCTGACGCAAGTGACGTTTCCGGGCGTCGGCCTGGGCGGCCATGCCCTTTTGTATCTGGGGCTGGCGATCTGCGCGGTCGGCGCGCTATTCGGCTTCTACGAATACGGACGATGCCGCGGGCTGCCCGTCCACAAGTCGATGAGCAGTGTTTCCAACATGATTTGGGAGACGTGCAAGACCTACCTGTTTCAACAGGGAAAATTCCTCGTGCTGCTCTGGGCGTTGATTGCCGCGTGCATCGTTTATTACTTCTATTTCCTGCAGGCCAAGTCCATCGGCGCGGTGCTGGTGATTCTGGCCAGTTCCGTGCTGGGGATATTGGGCAGTTACGGCGTCGCGTGGTTCGGCATTCGCATCAACACCTATGCCAACAGCCGCGCCGCGTTTGCCTCACTCCGGGGCAACTCGCTGCAAACGCTCCTCATCCCGCTGCGTTCGGGCATGAGCATCGGCCTGCTGCTGGTCTGCGTGGAACTGGTCTGCATGATCGGCATCCTGCTGTTTATGCCGCGTGATCTCGCCGGCCCGTGCTTCATCGGCTTTGCCATCGGCGAATCGCTCGGCGCGGCCGCCTTGCGCATCGGCGGCGGCATCTTCACCAAGATTGCCGACATCGGCTCCGACCTGATGAAAATCGTCTTTAACCTGCCCGAAGATGACCCGAAAAATCCCGGCGTCATCGCCGACTGCACCGGTGACAACGCGGGCGATTCCGTTGGCCCCACAGCGGACGGTTTTGAAACCTACGGCGTGACCGGGGTGGCGCTCGTTTCGTTCCTCGCCCTGTCCCTCGGCGGCGCGATTGAAACCCAGGCCATTTGCGGCCAGCTCATCGTCTGGATTTTTGTGATTCAAAGTTTGATGGTGCTGGCGTCGCTGGCTTCCTTTTACGTCAACAAGACCGTCAGCCATTCGCTCTACAACAACAAGAAGGATTTCAACTGGGAACAGCCGCTGACCAATCTGGTGTGGCTGACCTCCATCGTTTCCATCGCGGTTGCCTTCATCGCCAGCAAGGTCCTGCTCGGGGGAGTAACCGACTCGACGGGCGCGGCGGATCCCAATCTGTGGTGGGTGCTGGCCGGCATCGTCGCCTGCGGCACGCTGGCCGGGCCGCTCATCATGGAATTCACCAAAATCTTTGTCAGCACCAAGTCCCGGCACGTGAAAGAAATCGTCACCTGCTCGGGCCAGGGCGGCGCATCGCTGAACATCCTGTCCGGCTTCGTCACCGGTAATTTTTGCGCGTTCTGGATGGGACTGGTGATTATTGCGCTGATGTTCGGGGCTTATATGTTTTCACAAAACCCGGCCCTGCTCGTTCTGATGCCGGCTCAATTCACGTTTGCCGCGCCCATCTTCGCCTTCGGCCTCGTGGCCTTCGGCTTCCTGGCCATGGCCCCGGTGATCATCGCCGTGGACAGCTTCGGGCCGGTCACCGACAACGCCCAGTCCATTTATGAATTGAGCCGCATCGAATCCGTGCCGAACGTCCGCGCGGACATCGAAAAGGATTTCGGATTCAAACCCGACTTTGAGAACTCCAAGCTCGAACTCGAAAAGGGTGACGGCGCGGGCAACACCTTCAAGGCCACGGCCAAACCGGTGCTGATCGGCACCGCCGTCGTCGGCGCGACCACGATGATCTTCGGGATCATCATGCTGTTGCAAAAAGTTGGCATCCAGGCGGACCCCGGCTTCAACATCATCTCCATGTTGAGCCTGGTGCATCCGCAAGTCATTCTCGGCCTGCTCATGGGCGGCGCGGTGATTTACTGGTTCACCGGCGCCAGCGCGCAGGCCGTCGTCACCGGCGCCTATCGCGCGGTCGTTTACATCAAGGAACACCTCAACCTCGACAAGGCCGAGGCTTCCATCACCGACAGCAAACGGGTCGTGGAAATCTGCACCATCTACGCGCAGAAAGGCATGATCAACATCTTCATCGTGGTGTTCTGCATGGCGCTGGCACTGTCGTTTTTCAATCCTTATTTCTTCATCGGCTATCTCGTCGGCATCGCCTTCTTCGGTTTGTTCCAGGCCATCTTCATGGCCAACGCCGGCGGCGCCTGGGATAACGCCAAGAAAATTGTCGAAGTGGATTTGAAACAAAAAGGCACCGAACTGCACGCCGCCACCGTCGTCGGCGACACCGTGGGCGATCCGTTCAAGGACACCAGTTCGGTGGCGATGAACCCCATCATCAAGTTTACGACGCTGTTCGGTCTGCTGGCGGCGGAAATTGCGGTGACGATGAAAAACCAGGGCTTGAAGACGGGCATCGGCCTTGTGTTCTTCCTGGTGGCGCTGACCTTCGTTTATCGCTCCTTCTATTCCATGCGCATCCCGACGGACAAGCCGTCGGCGGAAGAGACCAGCTTGAAGCCGCCGTTGCCGCGAATGGATGAACTGGTGGCGAAGTAACCGCAAAACAAATTATTCACAGGCGCGCTTCCGGCGCGCCTGTTTCATTTCAACCGTTTCCGCGTGTTTCGCGGCACAATGAACTGGTACCGGACGCATGAAAGCAATTTTTCCTGTGCGATTTTCCCGGTGGCGGGCATTACCTTATGAAACGTGATGACTGAAGACGCCGAATTATTAAACCGTTACGCCGCGGAACGATCGGAACCCGCCTTCGCCGAATTGATCCAACGGCACGTGGACCTCGTGCATTCCGCCGCGATGCGGCTGATGAATGGCAATCGGCACGCCGCCCAGGACGTGACGCAGGAGGTTTTCACCGAAGTCGCCCGGCAGGCGAAACGGCTGAGCCGGCATCCTGCCCTGGTTGGCTGGCTGTACACCACCACCCGCCTGATGGCGTTGCGGATGAATCGGACCGAGCAGCGGCGCCAGGCGCGTGAACAGGAGGCCACTATGATGAATCAACTCCTCCACGACGACACGCCACCGGTGGATTGGAACCGGCTCCAGCCGGTGATTGAGGACGTCATGCATGAACTGGACGATCCGGACCGCCACGCCGTCCTGCTCCGCTATTTTCAAAACAAGTCCCTCAACGAGGTGGGCCTGGCGTTGAACCTGACCGAAAACGCCGCGCGCATGCGCGTGGACCGGGCGCTGGAAAAGCTGCGCGGAAAACTGGTCCGCCACGGCATCACCACCACCACGGCGGCGCTCGGGGCGGTGATGGCCGCCAACGCCGTTCAGGCTGCGCCCGCCGGTCTGGTCGCCGCAATTTCCGCCGCCGCCGTTGCCGGCAGCGCCGTCCCGGTTTCAACCCTCATGATCACAACCAAAACCATCGTTATGACCACCCTGCAAAAAACCATAGTGACCGCGGCCCTCGCCGCCGCGGTCGGAACCGGAATTTACGCCGTCCACCAGAGCACACAATTACACGGCCAGATCCAGTCGCTCGAGGAGGAGCGGGCGCTGATGGACGCACAAACCCGGCAGTTGCAGCAGGAACGTGACCGGACAACCGATCAACTGGCCGCGTTGCGGCAGGAAAATGCACAGTTGAAATCCGGCCCGAACCCGACCGAACTGTTGAAATTGCGCGGTCAAGTGGGGACACTCCAGCAACAGGTGGAGGCGAGCGAAGCCCGGAACAATGCCCCCGCCAGCGGCCTGGACAAAATGTTGAGTGATCCCGCCTTGAAGGAATACGTCCGCCTGGCCCAGAAGGACAAAATCAGGTCCATGTACACCGATTTGATCAAGGAGCTGAAATTGACGCCGGAGCAAACGGACCAGTTCCTCAATTTGATTTGCGACGCCGCCTCAAAGAGCCTGGATCGGATCAGGTCCGCGGGAAGTCCGGACGCGTCCGCCAGCGATGCGAATGCGGTCCTGGGCAGCCAGTTGCAGGCTTTGCTGGGAGATGCGGGGATGGCCCGGTTCGTGGAGTACAGCGGTGAAATTCCCGCCCGGACCACCGTCACGTTGTTGAATGGTCAACTGGCCGACAATCCGCTCACCGCTGAGCAAAGTGCCCAACTGCTTCAAATCGTGAAGGCTGAGCCGTACGATGTGACCCAAGGCATCACGGGCGCGCCGGACAAGGCCTTTCTGGGGTCCCCGGCGGACATCGATAATTTCCTGCAACGCGTGACTGAAAGCAACCAGCACATCCTGCAACAGGCCGGCAGCTTTCTCACTCCAGGCCAATTGGCCGCGCTTGACATCGTATTGACCCAGGCAATCGAGGCACGAAAACTGCAGGCCGCCGCCTTGATTCAAAAACATTAAGAGGCGGTGCGTGGCCGGTGGCGGGCGATACGAGCCGGGAGCGAAACGGCCGTCGAAACCCCGGCGTTCCGGCGGTTTTAAAAGTCCAAGGTCAGCCGCCAACGCCGGCGTATTCCTCGTCCACCTTGAGGTTCATGCCCATCACGATCAAATCGTGCGGCACAGCCTTCATGTCGAGCACATAATCCTCCAGGCACATGAGACGGGTGAAACCGAGCTGTTCCAGCGCGTGGATGGCCACCTTGCGTTCACCGTTGAGTTCCGCCTCCAGTTTGCGCAGACCCAGAGTCCGCGCGATTTGCACCTGCTCCTCCACCAGGATTTTGGCCACGTCGCGCCCGCGATAACCGGGATGCGTCAACACGCCGAGCAACCCGATATGCCGTTTCCAGCCGCCCGACCGCTGATGCAGCGTCGCCTCGCCGATGATTTTATTTCCATGCAACATCAGCAACGGCAGATTGCTTTCGAAATCGATGTGGCGGCACCAGTCACGGAACATCTTGCGCTCAAAGATGGGTTGTTTGATGAACAGGCGTTCCTCCTCGGGCACGGCGAGAAAAAAATTGTGCAGTTTGGCCTCGTCCCGTTTGGCCAGCGGTCGCACCACCACCGCCGTGCCATCGCGCAGCTTCAGGGAAATGGGAAATTTTTCGAGCGCAATATCAATCATAACAATCCTTTCATGCCGCCGCCGTTGTAACAGAAACCGGCCCGGCTGCAAAGCGCGAACCGTCCAACCTGACGACCGCCGGGGCGACCGGCTTTTTTGTCGCCTCCGGGCAACATCCATGCTAATCCCTGTCCGTCGTGGCCCACACAACTTTGACCGATAAAACCCGTGCGTTTCTTGGCTCCGCCGGTTGGAGCGCCGCCGCCATCGAGCCGCTCACCGGAGACGCTTCCACCCGGAAATACTTCCGCCTGCGCCAGAATCAACAGAGCGCCATCCTCATGAATGCCGCACAGGCCCTGACTTCCGTCGCGCCGTTTGTCCGGATTGACGAACATCTGGCCGAACTCGGCTTCAGCGCGCCGGCGATTCTGGCCCGGGATGAGACCAAGGGCCTCCTGTTGCTGGAAGATTTTGGCGATGCCACTTTCGCCCGTCTGTTGGATGGCGGTGCGGAACCGGGAAAACTTTATGCCCTGGCGATCGATGTCCTGATTGCCTTGCACCAACACCCGCAGGCCGTTCCCGATGGCCTGCGGGCGTATCATCCGGAAAAAATGCTGGCCGACATCGAATTGTTTCTGGACTGGTGCACGCCGGGAATTTCCGAAACCGGCCGGTCTGAATTCCAGCAAGCCTGGCGCGATGTGTTGCCCGTGGCGCATCGGGTGCCCGTCTCGCTGCTGTTGCGCGATTATCATGTGGCCAATCTGATGCTGCTTCCCGATCGCACCGGTGTCCGGCAGGCCGGGTTGCTGGATTTTCAGGACGCGTACCAGGGGCCGGTCACCTATGATTTGGCATCCTTGCTCCAGGATGCCCGGCGCGAGGTGCCGGAAGCATTGCAGGGAAAAAACATCGCCCGTTATCTGGCGCAATTTCCGGCACTTGACCGGCATGCCTTTGAAACTTCCCTGGCCATTCTGGCGGCGTTGCGGCACACGCGGGTGCTGGCCATTTTTAAACGGCTCAGCCGGCACGAGGGGAAACCCGATTACGAGCAACTTCACTCCGCGCGCGTGGAGCGATTGTTGCAAACGGCCTTGCGCCATCCGATGCTGGGCCGCGTGAAAAACTGGTTTGATGAATATGGTGGAGAGAGAAAATAATCTGGAGCAGCTAAGCGCCCCTCGCCCCGTCCCTCGCCCCGCCCTGCGGGGAGAGGGTGTCCGACGTGGCGCGCCGAAACGCAGCGAAGGCGGAAGGACCGGAGAGGGGAATCTTGCAAGTTTGAAAACTTATTGGTAACGACGCTGTGAACGGTAAAATCAGAAAGGCCATGGTGCTGGCGGCCGGTTACGGCACGCGGCTGAAACCGTTGACCGACCGTGTCCCCAAACCGTTGGTGCCCGTCGCCGGCAAACCGATGATTCAATATGCACTCGACCGGTTGCAAACTTACGGCATCGAAACGGTCGTCATCAACGTCTCGTATCTCAAGGAACAACTGACCGCCTGGCTGGCGGGATGCAAAAACCTGACCGTCAAACTGTCCGAGGAAGCCGAACCGCTGGAAACCGGCGGCGGACTGAAAAAGGCGCTGCCGCTGCTGGGCAACGAACCCGTCTTCGTCATCAACAGCGATATCCTCTGGACGGACGAAGGCGAAAGCGCGCTGGATCGCCTGACACGCCACTGGGACGATGCGAAAATGGATTTTCTGCTGCTGGTGCAATCCAAGGCCAAGGCCATCGGGCATGATCAGGGTGAAGACCATTTGTTCATCAAGCCCGGCAACACGATTGACTGGAACGAACGCGACGCGCCATACATTATCGCCGGCATCGGCATTTTTCATCCGCGCGTCCTGCGCGACGCGCCGGACGGAAAGTTCTCCGTCAAAGTCCTCTGGCATCAGGCACTGGCGCAAAACCGGCTCTTCTGCCTGCCGCACCATGGCCGCTGGTTCCAGACCGGCACTTTGGAGGACATCAAAAGAGTGGAGGAACATCTGAAGCTGTGAGAGCGATGAGTTCAACATCCTCGCGTTGAGAAACTCTGTTTGCATTCATACTGCCGGAATTCCTAAACTCCGCGCCCTGTGAATTTACAAGGCCGCGCAACAATTTATCATCAATTAGCATTCTGGCTGGGTACGACCTTCATCGTCACCGGCGTCTGTTTTCACCTTCCTGATTTCATTGCCGCGCGGGGCATGCATTATCGAATGAGTTGCATGCCGATGTCGGAATTGATGCTGTACGGCATGGGCTTGATTGTCACCGGCATCGCCATGACGGCTTACGGTCTGTTCCCCGTCAGAAACAAGCAGGCAATAAACCGGAGCGCCGAGTATCAACTCCACACCATGGATAACGCGCGGTTGAACTGGGCGCACTGGCAATTGGTCATCGTCCTTACCCTGGCGCTGGTGGTAGACGTAATGAAACCGGCCACACTGGGGTTTGTCATGCCGGGGATGCGGGAGGAATACGGCATCACTGCCTCAACCGCGTCACTGTTGGCCCTGTCGGCCATGATTGGCACGACGGCCGGTTCCGTGCTTTGGGGCATCCTGGCCGATCGCTTCGGCCGGCGGGGCTCGATTTTGCTGGCTGCCTTGATTTTCATCAGCACGTGCATTTGCGGCACCATGCCAACCTTTCATTGGAACCTTTTCATGTGCTTCGTCATGGGCCTGTCGGCCGGCGGTTTGCTGCCCATTGTGTTCGCGTTACTCGCGGAAATGACCCCGGCGCGGCAGCGTGGTTGGTTGTCGGTGCTCATGGGCGGTTTGGGCACCGCGGGCGGCTACCTGGCGGCGAGCGGCGCGGCCGCATGGCTGGAACCGATCTTCAGCTGGCGCATTTTGTGGTTGCTCAATCTGCCCACGGGACTGCTGGTAATCCTGCTGAGCCGTCGGATTCCCGAATCCCCGAGGTTCCTGCTGCACGAGGGAAAAGTTGAGGAGGCAAAACATAATCTCGCCAAGTTTGGCATTGAACTGGTTCCAGCTTCGGAGGCGGCGCAGCACGAGACGGTGAATCACGCCACCGAATTCAAACAATTATTCCGCAAACCCTACGTTGTGCTCACCCTGACCGTCGGCTTTTACGGTGTGGCTTGGGGATTGGTGAACTGGGGCTTTCTGACCTGGTTGCCGTTCATCATGCGCGACTACCTTCATCTAGACGGCAGGATCGCCAATCACCTGCTGGCCAAGTCGGCGTTGTTTGCCGTGCCCGGCTGCGTGCTGGTGGCCTGGCTGTATGGCTTCTGGAGTAGCAGGCGAACGATGGTCCTTTTTGCCGTCGGCACGGCGGGAGTGCTTGCCAGTTTCGCGACCTTCAAACCGGGTGGCAGTCAGGTGTTGTTCAGCGTGTTGACCGTCCTGCTGCTGATTGGCCTGAGCGGAATGATTGCCATGCTTTCGCCTTACAGTGTCGAACTCTATCCCACCAAACTTCGCGCGAGCGGCGGCGGAGTAACGGCCAGCAGCAGCAAGGTCGGAGGCGTGGTCGGACCATCCGCCGTGGCCCTCATCATGACCGCCTTTCCCGGCCTGGCCATCCCTGCCCTGTCACTTGCCGTGCCCTTGTTGCTCGCCGCGACGGCGTTATGGATGAATGGCAAGGAAACCTCCGGCAAACGATTGGAAGAACTGCACGAAAAGCCGCGCACGATGGAACCGTCGGGCTAAAAAGCCGGAGCGCGGGTTGTCCCAACTCGCCGCACGTCCAATTTTCCCAGCCGCTGCGGATTTCTCCTCTTTCATTGCCCGTTTCCGCCATTCGCATAGACTGTGCGCGTGAAATCCATGGGCACGGTCTATCTCGTCGGGGCCGGGCCGGGTGACGCGGGCTTGCTCACGTTGCGCGGCGCGGAATTGCTCCGGCGCGCCGACGTGGTGCTCTACGACGCGCTTGTGAACCCGGATTTGCTCCGGCTTGCGCCGCCCACCGCCGAATTCATCGCGCGCGGCAAAAACATGAGGATGCCGCAGGAGGAAATCATCGCGCTGCTCGTCGCCAAGGCCCGCGAAGGCAAATGTGTCGTCCGGCTCAAGGGCGGTGATCCCTACATTTTCGGCCGGGGCGGCGAGGAAGCCGAGGCGCTGGCGGCGGCGAAAATTCCCTTTGAAGTCGTCCCCGGCATTTCATCCATCGTGGCCGCGCCGAATTACGCCGGGATTCCCCTCACCCACCGCGAGCATTGTTCCAGTTTCACTGTTTTCACCGGACACAGCGACTCGGCGGATGCAGCGACGGCCTTGCGCTACGAACAGATCGCCAAAATTCCCGGCACGAAGGTCGTACTTATGGGCACCGACAACCTGGAGGACTGGACGAAATCGCTCATCGCGCAGGGCATGCCGCCGGAAACACCGGTGGCCATCGTCCAATGGGGCACGCTGGGCAGGCAAAAGTCGGCGGCCGGCACGCTGGCCACGATTACGGCGCTCGCAGCCAAGGAAAAAATTGTTCCGCCCGCCCTGACGATTGTCGGCGATGTGGTCAAGTTGCGGAAAAAGTTGAACTGGGCGGAGAACCGGCCGTTGTCCGGGAAAAGGATTGTTGTGACGCGGCGCACGGGCCAGGCGGGCCGGTTTGCGCAGCGGCTCGCGGAGTTGGGCGCGGACGTCCTCGAAGTGCCAACGATAAAAATCACGACGCCGGACGACCGGCAGGGCATCATCGACGCGCTGCTGGAATTGAATTCCTATGAATGGCTGGTCTTTACCAGCGCGAACGGGGTGACGGCGTTTTTTGAGCTGTTCTTCAAGCGGTTCCAGGACTTGCGCGACCTCGGCGGCGCGCGCATTGCGGCGGTCGGCCCGGCGACGGCGGCGAAATTGCGCGAACTGCATTTGCAGGTGGATTTGACGCCGGAAGCGGCCACCGCGCAAAAGCTGGCCGAAGCGTTCGAGAAATATCAATCCGTTGAGAACGTGAAAATGTGCCTGCTGCGCGCCGAGGTGGCGAACCGCGAATTGCCGGAGGCGCTGATGGAACTGGGCGCCATCGTGGACGACATTGCCGTTTACAAAACCGTGGCCGAGACGGAGGACCGCGCGGGCATGGGGGAACGGCTGCTCGAATCGGGCGCAGACTGGGTGACGTTCACGAGCGCCTCGACGGTGGAGCATTTCCATGCGCGCTTTGATTTGCCGAAGCTGCTGGAAAGATTTCCACAAATGAAACTGGCATCCATTGGCCCGGAAACGAGCAAGGCCATCCGCGCCTTGAAACTGGAGCCGGCGCTGGAGGCGAAGGAACACACCACGGACGGCCTGCTGGCGGAGCTGCTGCGCGCGGCCAAACCGTTAAAGCGGCCAGCGAAGGAATAATTCGTTCAGGCTGCCGCTTGCTTTCGCTCCGGTTTGGTCCCGCCGCCGCTCAACTGCAACAGCACGCAATAGACCACCGGCATGGCGATGAGCGACAGCAGCACGGAAATGCAAAGCGCGCCGATGACGGCGATGGCGAGCGGCCGGAGCATGTCCGCGCCCGCGCCGATGCCATAGGCCAGCGGCAACATGCCGAGCGCGGCGGCCAGCGATGTCATCAGCACCGGGCGCAACCGGCGATGGCCGGCGCGCACCAGCGCTTCCTCCAGTTCCACACCCTCGTCCTGTAATTTTCTGGAAAAATCCAGCATGAGAATGCCGTTCTTGGCCACGATGCCGACGCCGATGACGGCGCCGAGGAAGGAAACGATGTTCAACGTGATGCCGGTGATCCACAACGCAGCCACCGTGCCGAACAAGGCCAGGACCGAGCCAAAGACAATCGCCACCGGTTCGTTGAAGGAGCGGAATTCGATCAGCAGCACCGTGAAGACCAGCAGGATGGCACCGAGCAGAACGACGAGCAGGTTACGGAAGGATTCCTGTTGCTGCTGGTAAAGGCCGCCGTATTCGACCGTGCCGGGTGGCAGCCATGCGTCCCGGCTGAGTTTGGCCTGAATTTCCCGCATCGCGCTGCCCAAATCGCGGCCTTCGAGCCGCGCGGAGACAATGACGTCCTGCCGCAAATCGTCACGGTCCAATTCCACCTGGCTCGGTTGCACGTCCACGTCCGCCACCTGATCCAGTCGCACGACCGCGCCGCCCGGGGTCCGGAGGGGCAACCCGCGCAAGGCGGCAATACGATCCACACTTTTCGGTTCAGCCAGCACGCGGATGTTCACCACGCGATCGCCTTCGAGCGCGGACGACACGACCTGGCCGAGTAACGCGGTGTTGGCGGCATCGGCAATGTCCTGGGTTGTGAGGCCAAACCGGGCGGCATCGGCGGCGCGCACGCGCAGATTGATGGACGGGCCGGTTTCGGTCAGGCCGTCGAACGTGTCCACAACGCCGGGAATCTGTTTGATTTGGGCCTCAACCCGCGGCGCCGTGGTCTCCAGCCAGTTCAAATCCGGCGAGAACAATTTGATTTCAATGGGATCGGGCGTCAGTTGTAAATCGCCGATGACGTCGGTAAGGATGCCGGGGAACTCCCAGCGCATCATGGGGAATTTTTCGGCGAATTCATGGCGCAACCCGGCGATGACTTCTTCCGTCGTGTGTTTGCGACCGGGCTTGAGTTTGACCGCGAAGTCACCCACATAGGGTTCGGTGATGAACATGCCCATTTCCGCGCCGAGCCGGCGGGAATAACCCTCCACGTCCGGATTGGCGCGGACAATGGCTTCCGCCTCGTTGAGAATGCGGGAAGTCTCCGTGAGGCTCGTGCCGGGCGGCGCCCAGTAATCAATCACAAAGCCGCCTTCGTCGAAGTCGGGCAGGAAATCAGATTGCAAACGCTGGTAAATAAAAACACCGGCGAGCAGAACCAGCCCGCACGCCAGCAGCGTCAACCCGCGGTACCGCAACGCCGCGCGCACGGCGCGTTCGTAAATCCGGATGACGCGCGTCAGCAGAAATCCGCCTTCCAATCCCGTCGGCGTGTGGCCGTGTTCCATCTGGTTGCGCTCACGAATGAACCACGCCGCCAGCGACGGGGTCAGTGTGAGTGCCAGGACCAGCGACACGAGCAGCGACACAACCATGGTCAGCGCCAGGGCGCGAAAAAAAACGCCTGCGACGCCGGTCAGGAACGCGAGCGGGATAAACACCACGACCGGCGTCAGCGTCGAGCCAATGAGCGGATAAAGAATTTCACCGATGGCTTCCTGGATGCCGGCCAGCCGCGGCCGGCCGGCGGCAATTTTCACGCACATCGCCTCCACGACCACGATGGCGTTGTCAATGATGAGGCCGATGCAGGCCGCGATGCCGCCCAATGTCATCATGTTGAAGCTCATGTCCGCCAGTTTCATGGCGACGAACGTGATCAGCACGGTGATGGGAATGGTGACGATGGCGGTCCACACGCTGCCCCAGTTTTTCAGGAAGAAATACAGTATAAACACGGACAGGATGAGCCCAAAGAGGATGGCGTCCCAGACGCTCCCAACGGAATCGCGCACGAATTGCGACTGGTCATAGTAGAACGCGAGGTGCATGTCCGGCGGCAACTCCCGCCGAAGCTGTTGCAATTGCGTCTTCAGCGCACCGGCAATGTCGAGCGTGCTGCCGCCGGGCTGGCTTTGAATGTTCAACAAAACGGCCTGGCGGCCCTGCGCGGTGATGTCCGTGAAGGCCGGCGCCGGCCCGCGCTCGACCTGCGCCACGTCGCGGACACAAACCGGATGGCCGCCGCGGACCGTGATCACCACGTTGCCAATGTCTTCCGGCAAATGGACCCGCCCGTCCACCGCCGTCAGATAAAGATGATAATTCTCCTCGATCATGCCGGCGGGCGCGACGAGGTTGTTTTTTGCCAGCGCATCGCCCACCTCCACCAATCCGAGGCCGGCAGCCTGCAATTTCAGCGGATCCACGACGACGTGATATTCCGGCACGTGGCCGCCGAGGATTTCCACCTTGGCGACGCCGGGGATTTGCAAAAATAGCGGCTTTAACTGGTAATTGGCCGTCTCCCACAAATCCATGAGGTCGCGGTTGGAACTGGTCAGGCTGATGCCGATGATGGGAAACGCGGAAAACGTGACGCGCTCGACCTCGGTCCCGGCGGTCGCCGGCAAATCGCCGCGGATTTGCGCCAGCCGGCCGAGCACATAAAGCTCCGACTGCTGCATGTCCACGTGCCAGTTGAAGAAAATATTAATCTGGGCCGAACCGCGCTTGGTCGCCGAACGCACGGAAACCGCTCCGGGAATGTCCTTCATTGCCTCCTCGATCGGCCGCGTGACGGTGGCCATCATTTCATCGGCGGGCATGATGCCGTTGTCCACGAGAATGACGACGCGCGGGAAATCCGTTTGCGGGAACACGGACGATGGCGTATGCAGTGCCGACAAAACGCCCGCCAGGCACAACGCCACCGCGATGAACGCGATGGCCAACGCGTGCCGCGTGGCGAACCGGCCCAGGCGGGAGGAGGTGTCGGGATTCATTGTACCTGAGACGACAGCGTGTTGGTTGCCGACGATTCGTCTCCCGGCGAATTCACCACCTGGATCTGGGTTTTCTCCGGCAAGCCATAGGCGCCGACGGTCACCACGGTGTCGCCTTCCTTGAGCCCGGCTCCCTCAATTTCCACCCAGCCGCTTTCACGCAAGCCCGTTTGCACCGGCAGCTTCGTCGCCTCATCGCCCTGGACCCGCGCAATGATACTGCGGCCGTTTTCGTCGGTCACCACACTTTCTTCCGGGGCGGCCAGACAATCAGGGTGGACGGCCGTGACAATTTTCAACGGGACAAATTGTCCGGGGCGCAAGCCGCGGTTCGCCGGCAGCAGCGCGCGTACTACAACCGCCCCGCTGTTCGCGTCCACCACCGGGCTGACAAACGACAGCGTGGTCGTGACCGGCGGCACACTCAGGACCTGTACTTCCTCGCCGGCATGTAATTCGCCCGCCTCGGATACGGGAACGTCGGCGCTCACGGCCAGCCGGTTCAAATCCACCACCTCCGCGACCACCGTATTCACATCCACCGCCATGCCGGGTTTGACGTTCAGGCGCGTCACCATGCCGGACAACGGTGCGGTAATTTGCAACGCCGCCAATTGCGCCTCGGCGTCCTGCAACATTTTCAGCGATGTGTTGTGTTGCGCGTATAACTGTTTCTGCCGGGCCACCTCCTGTTCCGCATAATCCGCCGTGGCCGCGCCCGAATTCAATTCCACCAGCACGTCCCCCTGCTGCACCGGCTGGCCTTCGATGACATTCACCCGGACCACGACCCCGGCGGCGGGGACGGCGAGCTGGGCTCCGGCCGCCGGTTGATCCGCCGTGGCCGGCGCGGCTTCCACCGTACTGTAGCCAACAACGTACCGGTGCAACGTCAGGCGTTTGAGCGTGCCGACTTGAACATTGACCAGCGGGGCCACATTTTCCGCCGGCGCCTCGTCATCCGCGTCCGAAGCGCCGCCGGGCGATTTGATGAGCGCATAGATGCCCAGCCCCAAACCGAGGACAATCGCGCTGCCGATGAGGATTTGTTTTCGTTTCATTTTTCAGTTTGAGCAGAAATGTTTTGCGCCGTGTCGAGGGTGGCCGGCGGGAGCGTCAACGGGCTTTGGACGGCGTCCTCCAACTGGCCGAGCGATTGTTGGGCCTGGACCAGCGCGTTGAGCCGGTTTTGCGCGCCGGCGGCAAATTCCACTTCCGCATTCGCCACGGCCAGCGGATCCACCTCCCCCACCTGCGCCTGGGCGCGGATGGAATCCAATTGTTTCTGCGAATTATCGAGCAACGTTTTCGCCGTCGCCACCTGCTGCAACGCCGCGCGATAACCGGCCAGCGCACTGTCAATTTCAGCGACGGCATTGGCCTGAACGGTGAGAAAATGCGCGGCGGCCTGCGCCCGTTTCGCCATGGCCTCGGCCACGGGTCCTTCGTTGTGGTTCAACAGGGGCAGGGTCAAGGTCACTCCCAATTCCCATTGATTATCGCCGGCGCTGCCGCTGTTCCAGGCATAGCCGGGGCCGAGGTGGAGGTCGGGATATTGATTGGCGATTTCAAGCTGGAGCGCGGATTGGCTGGCGGCGTACCCGGCCAGCGCGCCACGCACGTCGGCACGGTTCAACAGCGCCTGCCGGCGGGTTTCCGGCCGGGTCAAGTCGCGCGGAAACCGGTTCAACGTCGCGAAGGAAAATGCCACGCCGTCCAATGCGCGCGTCGGGACGCCTAGCACATGGGCCAGTTCCACACGCGCCTGGCGGAATTTGCCGACGGCATCCTGCCGCGCCAGTTGCGTGGTGGCCAAAGCGGTCCGGGCCTGCGCGACTTCGTAACTCGACACCGCGCCGGCGGCCAGCTGGCCTTCGAGCAGGCGGACCATATTGTTCTGCGCCGTTTCCTGACGGGCCAGCAGCGCCCCGGTTTCGCGCGCGGCATAAAGGTTGAGCAACGCGGCGCGGACCTGACTGCGGGTCTGCCAGACCGTGCCCACGAGGTCCCAACGCGCGGCCTCGGCCAGGTGCTCCGCCTCGGCGATGCGTTTACCGCGTTTGCCGGCGGTCTCAATGGGCAGATCAAAACTCACCGGCACAATCCAGGGGCTGGGCGTGTCAGGAATCTGGCTGTCGTATCCCGGGGTCACAGTCACGGAAGGATTCGGCCGTTCGCCCGCCGTGATGGTTGCGGCCTGGGCTGCCAGTAACTGGGCGCGCGCCTCGGCCAGCGCCGGTTGATAATAAAAGGCAACGAGAGTGAGCTGTTTCAGGTTCCAGGCCGCTTGCGGGCCGGGGACGGCAACCTGGTTGGTTTCGAGAAACGCGCACAGGCCGGCAGCGGTCAGTGACCGTGCATCAAAGGCGGCAGCGGTCTGTTCCGGCGAAATGGGCTGCGGATGATAGGTGGCACAGCCGGCGACAAGAAGGAGCACGGCCAACCACATCGAACCTCGAACATCAAACATCGAACGTCCAAGCCGGAGTAATCGCAAGGTCCTGCGCCGATTCGGTGTTCGGCGTTCGATGTTCGGCGTTCGATGTTTTATTTTCATGAAGAGAGCGGCAGACGGACGGTGACCGTGGTCAATGGCGACGGCGCCGACTCGATTTGGATGGTGCCGTGGTGTGCCGAAACAATCCATTGAGCGATGCTCAAACCCAGGCCGCAACCATCCATCGTGTGGCTGTGGGCGAGGTCGCCCCGATAAAACCGGTCAAAAATCCGCGGCAACGCTTCCGGTGAAATACCGGCGCCGGTGTTGGCAATGGTAAATTCCGCCATCCCGTCCGTCCGGCGCAAACCCATTTTCACCCGGCCATGCGGTTGGTTGTATTTGACGGCGTTGTCCGCCAGGTTGAGCAGCAACTGCCGCAACCGGTGCCGGTCGCCGCGCACCTTCAGAACCTCGCATCCGGCCAGTTCAACTTGAATGTGTTGCGGGTCGGCCAGGATTTGCGCATCGGCAAAATTATCGCGCACGAGTTCGTCGAGTCCCACCGCTTCAAACTTCAAGTCCACCTGTCCGGCGTCGGCCTTGGCGAGCAGGGTCAGGCCATCCACAATGCGGGCGAGCCGGTGCAATTCGTCAAGCTGGCTGACCAGGCGTTCGCGTTCCGCCGGCGAAAGCGATTCATCGCGCAAGGCGGTTTCCGTTTCGCCGCACAACACGGTCAGCGGGGTCTTGAGTTCGTGCGAAGCGTGCAGGGTAAATTCACGGATGCGGTTGAACGAATCGTCGAGCCGCGCCAGCATGGCGTTGAACACCTCCGTGAGCCGGTCAAACTCGTCACCGCTGCCGGTATGCGGGAGCGGTTCACGCAGGTTGCGTTCGTGAACTTTGGTAATGGCCTCGGTCAACTTCGACACGGGTGCCAGAGCTTTCCGGGTCAGCCACCAGCCGCCCAACAGTCCCAAGGCAACGGCGGGCAGACCCACCTCGAAGACCATCTCGCTGGTTTCGGAAATGGCGTGTTCCGCCGGCGCGCGGCGATGGGCGTGGCGCAATTGTTCGTCAATTTCCCGATAAGTTCCCAGCCCAATGATGAGCAGGGACAGGGTCAGAACGCCGGCATACCACAGGGTCAGGCGCTTGCGGATGGTCATGGCTGTGCCTTTAACAGGTAGCCGGCACCGCGCACGGTGTGGAGCAGTTTGGGTTCGAAGCGGGCGTCAATCTTTTCCCGCAATCGCCGGACGTAAACATCCACCAGATTGGTGCCGGGATCAAAATCGTAGTCCCAGACCTTTTCCAGGATCATCATGCGCCCGCACAAACGGCCGGCCGAACGCATCAGAAATTCCAGCAGCCGGTATTCGCGCGCCGTCAGTTCGATTTCCGCGCCGCCGCGCTGCGCCCGGCGGGTCAACGTGTCGAGTGTCAAATCCGCCACGCGCAACACCGGCGATTTATTGTCACCGCCGCGCCGGCCCAGCGCGCGCACCCGGGCAACCAGTTCGGCCAGTTCGAACGGCTTGGGGAGATAATCGTCCGCCCCGGCGTTCAGGCCCTCGACGCGCTCGTTCACCTCGCCGCGCGCCGACAGCAGCAGAATGGGCGTGGCGTCCCGGCGCTCGCGCAACTGGCGGAGGACACTCAGGCCGTCGCGCCCCGGCAGCATGATATCGAGCACGATGATATCAAAGGGCGTGCTTTTGGCAGCGGCCAGGGCGTCGTCGCCATTGTGGCAGGCGTCCACGGCGAAACCTTCCGCCTGGAGCGCCTTGCGCACGAACGACGCCGTCTTTTTTTCGTCTTCGACCACCAACACGCGCATATTCCGAGCATGGTTGAAACGTTAAACCGTTGAAACGCGAAAAAGTGGCGGGGGTTTCCGCCGGGATTCAATGGTCCCTGGACCCATTATTGGTCCATCCCGTAAACCAGGATTTTGAAGCTGCCCGGAATCATGGGCGGGCGGCGGCGTTCGCCATTGGCCGATTCCGGAAGCGGGCCAAATTTGGCGGTGGGCAGATAGATTTTGTGCGTTACAGGATCCAGCGCCATGGTCCGCGCACCACGCTCGGTTTTCAAAACCTGAACGACAGCGAGTTTGTCCCCATCTTCATGCGCGATGGTGACGGCCGCGGATTGGCCGCACGAGGCAAAGGCAAGCTGCGTGCCGGAATCAAACGCCGCACCGTCCACGCCTTCGCCGATGGGCACGGTCGCGAGCACTTTTCCGCTCGTGCTGTCCATCATCACCATCAGCTGGTTATCGCAACCCATGAATAGCCGGTGATTTTTCGGGTCAACCGCGATCCCCGAAGCCGACTCGCCCGGGGCAATCGACCAGCGGTTCACGACTTGATGTGTTTTGGTGTCAATCGCGGCGACTTCACTTTTATCCTCGAGATTGTCAAAGACCCGGTTGGATTCCGGATCGGCCTCGGCAAACTCCGGTTTACCGCCGAGCGGAATCGTGGTGACCACCTTGCCCGAGTCGGCGGCAATCACCGTTGCCGACTGGCCGCGCCCATTGAACGCATAAACTTCATTTTGTCCCGGTTCAAAAATAATCGCATCCGGATTGGGACCGGTGTCCACCTTGGAAATCGTCTGCAACGTTTTCAGGTCAACGAGGCTGGCCTTGGCCTCCCGGCCGTCGCTGACGAACCCGCGATTCAATTTCGGCGCCAGGGCAATATCATGGACGCCGGGTGTGTTGGTGATTTCGCCGATGACCGTGTCATTGGCGAGATCAATCACGACGACGCGGGTTGCGTGCGAGACGTAGAGGCGTTGAGCGCTTGAATCCACGGTCAGCGCATCCCAGCCGCCTTCGCCGCCGACCGGGATTTCCTTGATAAAGTGATAAGGCCCATCAGCGCGGCAGACGGCCGCCGTCAGCAGCCCCAGGATGCCGAATAAAAACCGCCAGGAATATTGTTTCATATTTTTGGATGTGTTTGAGGTCGCGATTGGATCGTTTGTGGTTGCGGATTATAGTTTAATGCTTTGCTGTCAAAATTCGTCAATTTGGAAATGACCAGCCCGGCCATGAAACGAAACCATAATGAACGCCGGCTGAATCACGCATGACAATTCTGTCATTTGCCGCCATGACCGCCAGCAAAGATTTCACCGGGTCCGTTTCAAAAAAGGCTCGACCGGCGCGGAACACCGTTGTAAAGCTGGCCGTAACATGAAATCCACATTCAAAATTTCAAGCGCTCGAATCCTTTTCGTTTTCCTGTCGGCCCTCCTCCTGCTGACGGCCACCGGGAGCAATACCAGTTTCGCCCAGATGGCCACCAATGCGGTGGCCGATGTCTCGCAGTATCCGAAGGATCCCTCGCTGTTACCTGGCAAAGGTCCCGCGGCGACCTGGTCCGGTCTGCCCAAACTCTGGGCGCAACGCCACGCCGAATGGGCCCGCACGGCCGGCCGGGACCAGGGGGCGGTGGTCTTTTTGGGCGACTCCATCACACAGGGCTGGAATTCACTCGCGCGGGATTTCCCGGATTTACACGTGGCCAATCGCGGCATCGGCGGCGACACGACGCGCGGCGTTCTATACCGGCTGGACGCCGATGTACTGGCGCTGAAGCCCAGGGCGGTGGTGCTTTTGATCGGCACCAACGACGTCGGGAACGGGGCGGATCCCGACGACGTGGCGGACAACATCGAGGCCATCGTGCAGGCGCTGCGAAAATTCAACCCCGACATGCCCGTTATCGTCTGCCGGGTGATGCCACGGAGCGACCAAAATCAGCGGTTCGTGAACAACATCGAGAAGCTCAACACGCTGATTGACGGTTTTGTGAAAACCCAGCCGGGCGTCGTCGAATGTGATACCTGGAGCATCTTTGCCACGCCCAACGGCGGGTGTCAGCCGGAGGATTTCCGCATTGATTTGCTGCACCTGAATGCGAACGGCTACGGGAAATGGAAAGCGGCGCTGAAGCCGATTTTGGCCAAACTCGTTCCGGACAACAAGACCATGTGAGCGCGGTGCGGGTTCGCTAATCCAATTCAAATAAAATCCCGGCGGCTGAAAATGCCTCCACTTCAAGAACCTGCGTTGCCGGGGCATAATCCGGAGGCCTGAATCAGGCCGGTAAACCCTGATCGCTTGTCACTAGTTTTAGTGACATTGTGTTTATTAAACATGTGAGTTAGAGTTTCTTCAAACCAGACACACTTTTTTCACGGCGATCGGACTGTTCTCGGAAATGAAAGCGTTTGTTTTGTTCGGTTGGTTTGCCGGCCGCCGGCCAGGGCGGCAATTTGTTTTGCTCATCGCGTTTGTGGGTGTAACCGCGATGCTGGCCGTCGGCTGTCATAAGCAAAGTCAGGTTGCCGCACCCGAAACACCGCCGCCAGCCCAGCCGACCAACGCATCACAACCCGAGCCTGCGAATCAGGCGACTGTGGTCAATTCGCAACCCCCACCAGCGTTAGACGCCAACACCACCAACGCCCTGCCGGATTTGCGTCCCTTGAACCGGGCGCTTTGGGGATGGGTTGCTCAAAACGGCCACCGTCCTGCCAATTTCGAGGATTTTGCCGCCACTGCGGGGATTGAGATTCCGCCGCTACCGCCGGGAAAAAAATACATTCTTAACGACCGGGGACTTATCAGTATAGTAAACCGTTAACCAGGCTGAAAATTTTATGAAGGTCGCCTGCTCGAATTTTGACAGAATATTCGCCGGAGGCCGGGTTATGCGAAGGCGGATCCAGGCGGGATTTACGTTGATTGAACTCCTGGTGGTTATTGCCATCATCGCCATACTGGCGGCCATACTGCTTCCCGCGCTGGCGGCGGCCAAGGCCAGGGCTTTGGCCATACAATGCGCCTCCAATATGCGGCAACTCGGTCTGGGCATCAATCTGTTCGCCGGTGATCACCGGGATATGTATCCCGCGGCGGGTCTCCAAGCCAGCGGCACATCACACGGCAATGAACTTGTGTTTACCTGGGACACATGGATTTATAATTACATGGGCGGAGGCAATAATGTTCCGATGACCCAATTGCGACTGGGCGAATTTCTTACGGACCCGGCAGATGCCTCCGCCTTTGGTTACCCTGTTGCGCTCAAGCCGTTGGCCTGTCCGGCTGACCGATTTACCAAATGCTTTTGGATGTCAGGAATAAGCTTTACACCTGCCGTTCCCCTGGGCGTGAGGTCCTATGCGATGAACGGCTTGGGCCCCAATTGGAGCACCCAATACCAGATTCCCACCGCGGGTGGATATCGGTTGCCAAACTTGTACCAGCCCGGCTATCACGGTGTGGGAGTTTGGTGGCAGTCCGCTCTTCCCACCCCTGATTGGAACGCACCAGGTTATCCGACTGCAGTCGTTCGTGCTCCTTCAACCACTCTTCTGCTGGTGGAAGAACCCGGCGGCCAGCAAGCCGAGGGGAACATCTGGACCTGTGCCTGCGAAGGCCCGCAAACGCCCAGCTCAACGTTTACCGGCGGCAACGCAAATCTTTTCCAGATTGACACGACCATGAGCGCCAACACGCTGCAAGATCCCAATTCAAGTAGCGGCGTCAGTCAGGGCAAGTTGTTGTACAAAGCGCACGGCAACCGGTTCAACTACGTTTTTTGCGATGGTCACGTTCAAGCCCTCGCCATTGAACAAACCATCGGCACGGGAACGCTGACTGCTCCCGCCGGTATGTGGACCGTAACCCCGAGTGATTGATCCGGTCATTCCGCACGGGGGGCACGACACTGTGAACGCCTTTCAACTGCCGAGCGGCAGATGCGCATACACGGCAATGGCCTGCGCGCGCGAGCGCACATGCAGCTTTTCATAAATCCGCCGGATATACGTGTTTACCGTCTGAACGCTTAACTGGAGCGATTCCGCGATTTCCTTGTAAAGAAAACCGCGCGCCAGCAGTTCGAGGACCTCCTGTTCGCGGGGTGAAAGTTCCGTCGCATCACCCTGAACCGCCGTGGTCCGGCGAAAGGACTGCACCACCTTCCGGGCAATGCTGCTGCTCATGGGCGAACCGCCGGCGTGAACCTCTTTCAGGGCCGCCAGCAGCATCTGGCGCGGCGTTTGTTTCAACAGGTAGCCGCTCGCGCCCGCCGCCAGCGCCTTGAAAATGTGATTGTCGTCCTGATACACCGTGAGCATTACAAACTGCGTTTGGGGCAAAATCGGTTTCAGCCGCCGAATGCACTCGATGCCGTTTACACCCGGCAGATTGATGTCCACCAGCACCACGGCGGGCTTTTTGGCGGGCAACGCCTCCAGCGCGCTTTCCGCATCGTCGTGCTCGCTGACACACTGAAAACCTTCCGCCCGGCGAATCCAGTCGGTCAGAATTTCCCGGGCCGGCATATCGTCTTCAATGATGGCAATGGTGATACTCATGTAATCTTATTGTACCTCGTTTGAACGGGAAGGCTTGTCGCAATTTTTAGCGACACGGAAAGGAGGTTCGTTGGCATTGATTTCCGGCGCGGACCGGTTTGGCCGGATCGAATGGCGGTGCTCCAGAAACATCGGCACGACAAACATCACCTCGGTTCCCTGGCCGGGCGCGCTGTGGATTTCACAGCGTCCCCCGATTTTTTCCAGGCGCTGGCGCATGTTCCTCAACCCGTTGCCGGCGGCGGAACGGCCCGGCTCGCGCCGCGATCCGCGCTCCAACGCCTCCGGCGCAAAGCCGCACCCGTCATCACGCAATACCAGGGTGAAGGCATCGGCGGCGGGGGTCAGGGAAAGGCTGACTTCCGAGGCGGCGGCATGCTTGACGACGTTGTGCAGGGCCTCCTTGAACGCGAGGAACAAATTGTGTCGGACCTCCGCCGTGACCGGCCACGCCGGAAGTTGCATGGGCAAATCCAGCCGGCAACGAATCGCGAGCGAACCGAGGAAATCCTGCGTGAATTTTCCGAGATAATTGGCCAGGCTGTCGAGCGTGTCGTGCTCCGGATTGACGGCCCATACGATTTCATCCAGCGCGCGGGTCAATTCACGCGCCGTGTCGTAAATCCGGCTCAACTGGACGCCGGCCTGTTCCGGGTTGTGCAGCTCGCCCTGGGCGGACTGGCTGAGCAACGAGATGCGCGTCAGATTGGCGCCCAGGTTGTCGTGGATGTCCCGGGCGATGCGCGTGCGTTCGCGTTCGATGACGCGCTGGCGTTCCAAGCCTTCGAGTTTTCGACGCATCCGGTGGCGGGCGATCCACAACGCGCCACTGCTCAATAATCCCGCCGCCAACAGACCGGCCACGAGATAAAACCACCACGTCTGCCAGAAATAGGGCTGCACTGTAAACGCCGCCACCGCCGCGGTGGCATTCCAGACACCGTCACTGTTGCAGGCCATGACCTGGAACCGGTAGCTCCCCGGCGGAATGTAACTGTAAATGATCGTTCGTTTTGTCCCGGCGTCCGTCCACTCATGCTCCAGCCCCTCCAGCCGGTACTTGAAACTGACTTTTTCGGGCGCCACAAAGCTCAGGCCGGTATAATAAAACTCGAACCGCTGCCGGCCGGGTGGAATCCGCACGGGGCCGGCCGCCTGGCCAAACCCGCTCACAGGCCGCCCGTCCACGAGGACTTTTTCAATCAGCACCGGTGGCGGCATTTGATTTACTTTGATGTCATTGGGATCAATGGCGACCAGACCCTTGCTGGTGGAAAACCACAGCCGGCCGTCGTCGGTGCGGCAGGACGCGGGTTGGAATCCGCCGGAACACTCCAGTGTCGGCATCCCATCCCCCGTGCCGTAAACCAGCGGGTGCACGACCGGCACACGCCCGTCGGCACACTGATTCAATTCGGCTTTTTGGATTCTGAAGATGCCCCCGTGCGAACTGATCCAGAAATTGCCGCGGTCGTCCTGCTCAATGTCGCAAATAAAATTATTCGGCAGCCCCTGCCCGGCGCCGATCGCCGAGAAATGTCCGTTTTGGAACCGGTCCAATCCGCCGCCGTAAGTGCCGACCCACAACGCACCGTCCGAATCCAGGTGCAAACACTGGACGAAATCGCTGGCGAGTCCGTCGGCCATTTGAAATTGTTTCACCGCGCCGTTCTGCAACCGGCCCAGCCCGCCGCCCATCATGCCCAACCACAACGTTCCGTCCGGAGCCTCGGTGATGGCCCGGATATCCGGCAACACCAGCCCTTGCTTCGCGCCAAAACGAGTGACCGAGCCCGCCTCATAGCGCAGCAGGCCGGTGTCGGTCCCCATCCAGGTCACACCGTCCTGCCCATGCAGCACGGCTGTCACCGGATCCGTGAGATCTTCGAGACCGGGCACGCGCCCGAAGCGGGCGCCTTGTTGCAAGAACAACCCGCCGCCCCACGTGCCCACCCAAAGCCGGTCCTGTGCGTCCTCCGAAACCGACCAGACAAACGCACTGGACAAACCGTTGTCCGCTCCAAAGTGTGTCCACCCGCCATCCTGGAAACGATACAAACCACCGCCTTCAGTGCCGATCCACATCGCTCCGTCGTGGGACCGCGTGATGGAAAGCACGCTGGCACCCTGCCAGCCGTCCGGCGCGTTCAGGGTTGTCACCCGGCTCGGACGCAGCGCCACCAGGCCGCCGCTGCCGGTGCCCACCCACAGGGTCCCCTCGCGGTCCTCCCATAAGGTACGCACCCAGTTGTCCGGAAATCCGTGGGTGCGGTCGAACTGGATCACTCCCCGATGGGGGAAGATCAGAAAGAGCCCCTGTTCCAGGGTTCCCACCGCCAGACCGCCTGATTTCATTTCCATCATGGTGGTCATCGAACCCTGGCCCAAGGGACTCGGCTCCACGTCCTCGCTGCCGGCTCCGTTCCATTTTAACATCCGTTCCTGGGTTATCATCCAAAGACCGCCGTCGCGGCTGGAGCAGATCCCTTTGACGAAATCCTGAGGCTGCAGCCCCAGCGGCAAGGGAATCAGATGGTCGTGGTCGAGGACAAAGACTTTGCCGTTGCAATCGACCCAAATGGTCCCACGCGGATTTTGCGCCAGGCCAACCGTCGTAAATACACCGGCAGTGGTGGGAGGAGCGACCACTTTGCCATCCAGCTCCGCCAGTTTTCCATCCGGGTTCAAAATCCAGATTTTTCCGGAGGCATCGGTGCGTATATTCTGAATCTTCCGGTTCTCCCAGGGGGGATAAAATGGCACTGAATAAAAATGTCCGTCACGGTAGCGGACCAGATCTCCGGTTTCATAACCAATCCACAAGTCTCCCTGGGCGTCTTCAAACAAGCTGGTGATCCGGCTGCTGTGCATTTCGGGCGTATTGCCGTTGTCGAACGTGGTGAAGCTGACACCGTCGAACCGCGCCAACCCATCGTAAGTCGCCAGCCAGAGATATCCATCGCGCGTCTGGACAATGGCCGTCACGGCGTTGTTGGGCAGGCCATTCTGGGTCTGCCAGACGCGCGTGAAATAGTCGGGCAGGTTGGTTGTGTCCGCCAGGGCGGTCAGGCACGCGAGTTGAAGCAATCCCACGGCGAACACCGTCATTGCGGCGTGAAAAACAAACAATCGCTTCCAGGTCGGGCCGGACATTGGTTTTCGAATCAGCCCGCCTTTCTCCGGAAAAGCGGCCGGGGAAAAAGAGCGGCCAAGCAGGCCGGCCGACGGATATTTCGAGGCTGGCCACTGCGGAAACATTGTTGGATTTTGCGACGGGAACTGCCGACGCGCAAGCTAATCCAGACCCGCTGGGATCATGTCTTTCACGTCAACCAATGGCTAAAAATCGCAAAGCCAATTGTCCCCGGCGCAAATCCGAAAGGAAATCGGGCCACATGAAAAATCATTTTTGCAGGCATTTATTCTTGGTTTTTCTCTTATGGACGGGTGTATATACCAAGACAAGCTTGTACCCAATTTGTACCCAATTCTAGTGACATGACACTTTCCAGTCTCATGGTAAGTTAAACCATCACGCAAACGATATGTATGCCCAAAAGAACGGCTGTGCGCTCCCTTGGCGGCAACCTTCTGTCAGTGGGAAATTGACATATGTCGTGCTTGACCCAATGATCGAATGAAGATTAAATCAAGTAACCCAGAAACCCCTATGAAAAAAACTGCCTTCAACATGCGTTTGATTCTTGCACTGGTTGCAATGACGCTCGTCGGTTTAACCACCCGAACGTGGGCGCAATTCCCGACGTCCGACTCCTATACCAACAATTTTCTCGTTGGCGCCAACACTTCGCCGTTTTCGGCCAGTGGCAGCGTTGCCTCGTGGATCTATTGGTATAATACGCCCGGCGGCAACTCCGCTATCACCAATGATGTTAACACTCCGGACCCCAATGGCGGTGCCGGTGCCGGATCTTTGGAGATCTACAATCCGTTTTCCGCCGCGAACGGCTTTGGCAACACGAATAGCACGCAAAATGTGTTCTTCGGAACCTTTGGTAATCAGTATGGCTACGATTTCAGCGTCGAAGCCAACCTGCTTAACTTTGACACCGTTAGCTTTGATGTCTATGTCGGCACAAACCAGATTGCTCCCGATGGAACGGGCGATTATGGCAGCCTCGGAGTGGGCATGATCAACGCTTCAACTTACGGTTATGAGCAGTTTGGCAGTGTGACGATTCCCGGCACTGCCTCGAATGGATGGGTACACCTTTCTGTGCCGATTAATCATACCGTGGCCGGCATTACTGCGGTTCCGGGTATCGCCCTCGACTACAATTCCTACAGCGGCTATCCGACCGACACCTTTACATTCTGGATTGGGCACTTGGTTGTGCATTATAATGGAGCCCCGCCACCGCCACCGACCAACTACATCGACAGAGTGGTGCCGGGATTGGAACAGTTTGCCGACGCCGACCCCAATTACAATCGCCAGGACATCGCGACCACGCCCACTGGGAGCGCAAATGTGACGTGGTACGGCCAGCCCAAACCGGTTACCTATTCCTGGAAGGTGGCCTCCTGGCCAACCCTGCCTAAAACCGGAAACGGGATGCTGCTCGGGTTGAACCTGACTCCGGACCCGCAGGCCAGCCAAATCTATTCCGACCCGGACTGGTCCGCCACCAACGATTTGTGGATCAGCTTCCAGCAAAATGCCGACGGCACTTTTACTGCCGGTATCGCTTACAAGACGAATCAGGCGGCTGGCAACAGCCAACTTTTCGGTCCGCCAACGCAAATAGTGCCGATGACGGTTGAAACGAATGGCTTGACCGTTCCCTCGGCGGTTGGAACATGGACCTTGACGTTTACCAGTGATACGGACATGACCTTGACCGCGCCCAACGGTGCCAGCACCAACGCGTCGCTGCCCGCCAACGTGGCGGCCATGTTCAGTGGTTACGTAGGGGCTTTCCTTTACACCACGGCCAATGGGAATGACGCCAACCTTGGAAAATATGTGACCTTAAGCTCTTACAATATCACCGGCGTCGCCACGCCCGTAAGTGAAAACCTGCTTAGTGGTGCGCTGAGCTCTCCCTTCCTTCAGACCATTTCGCAAAATTATTTTTACACGGGCAATTACACAAACCAACCGCCCAACCAGCAATTCGTGACCAGTAACGGCGTTTATTGGTTCCACTGGTCACTCCCCGACGCCGGTTACACGCCCATCGCCGGCACAGACCTGGTCCATTGGAACGATCTGGTTTTGCCGAATACGTTTACCGCCGGCGGTCAGGTATGGACCCTGTTGTCCAAGGCCAGTCTGACCAACCCCATACAGTACTATGCGCAAATCAAGCGCGTGTTCAACCAATTGCAAGTGCTGTGGCCGGGCCAGACCAATGCGCCGGGTACCCCCAACGGCTACACTGGCTCTCCTGCACCGGAGAGTGTGCTCACCGGTTATAATGGCCTGGGCTATACCCCTGTGACCATCAATGCCGTTGATTCAACCTTCCACATCGTCAACGTCTCGGGCGACACGGTCTATCTCACCAACAGCGTTTCGGGATCGGATCCGGCCGCCATTTACAATCCTGCGGCCGCGTTGAACAACGGAACCGTGCAAATTGACTTGGTGTGGGGCACCCAAAGCAGTGGTAGTGGTTGGACTGTCAGTGCGGGGGACAGCACCTCCACCAACATCCCGGTAGGTACCAGTACCGCCGTCGTCGTTGGACCGTAAGGACAGTGCCCATTGAGCAGGTGGGTTTAGATAACAAGGGCGGGCGCCAGCTTGAACGCTGGCGCCCGCTGGAACAAGACGGTGTAAATCCGATATGATTGCAAACTTCGATGATGGAAGCAGAAATGATTCTTCAGGCGCGAAACAGTTTCACGAAGCCCGAACCCGAGTCGCGCGGGAAGCCGGTTTCACTCTGATTGAGTTGCTGGTGGTCATCGCCATCATCGCCATTCTGGCGGCCATGCTGTTGCCGGCGCTGACGGCGGCCAAACAGCGCGCCCAGGCGGCGAGTTGCATGAGCAACACCCACCAAATTCTGATCGCTTGGAACATGTACGGCAGCGACCATGATGATCTTCTGGCGCCCAATGATTATCCCTATACGACCGCCTACTTTACGTACGCCAATAAGAGCCAGTTGCAGAATTGGGTGGTGGGCACCATGGAGAGCGCGATTGACGCGAATCAGACGCGCGGCCAGACGGAGTTGCAAGATCCCAATACTTTATTTCACGCTTATCTTCCCAGCCCGAATATTTACCATTGTCCCGCCGATAACTATATCGATACCCGCTCGCACACGATTCACGCGCGCAGTTATTCGATGAATTCGGCCGTCGGCACAGTGTATTGGTCAGCCTCCAACAGCGGCACCCCGGGTTCGTCACCAACCGCGGGTTTGATTGGGACGGCGGTCGGTCAAGGATGGCTGAATGGTAGTTCTTGGAGCGGAAATGCGACCGGCTATTGGTTGACTTATGGCAAACTGTCGTCATTCTCCCGGCCCGGTCCCTCCAAAACCTGGGTGATCATGGATGAGAATCCGTTCACCATCAATGATGGTTCCTTTGCCGTATCGGCGGTTGCGGCCCCCGGCAAGACTTATTTGATTGATTATCCGACCGGGCTGCACGGTGGATCGGGGGGCCTCTCCTTTGCCGACGGTCACTCAATCATTCATCAATGGCAGGACAAGCGCACCTATAACGCCCAAATTAGCGGTCTTGGGCCCGGCATGGGCAGCACCTCTGGAAGCATTCAAACGCCGGACGACCAGGATTGCTTCTATTTGGCTCCTCTCACCTCCGCGCCAAAATGATTGATCTCCGGCACGGTTGCTTCAACGCTTACAGCACGTAGACATCCCGGAGGGAAAAAGGTGGCAGGCTTTTTTTCTGGAATTATCAATCATGAAAATACGAAGTGCTTTTTTAGGGGCTTCCCTCGCCGTTAGCCTGGTGGCATCAGAAACAACGTTGGCACAGGCCAATCTCCCCATTTATACCAATAATCTGGTCAATGCCTTTCAGGATTGGAGCTTTAGTGTAACCCGGAATTTCACCAACACCGCCACGGTCTATCCCGGGGAGAGTCATGCGATCGGTGTTCAAGTCACCGGTGGAGGTGGTGCTTTGAGTCTTCAATTTCCGCCCGGCTTTAACACGTCACCCTACGCCAGCCTCTCGTTCTGGATCAACGGCGGGTCGAGTGGCGGCCAGCGGGTGAAAGTCGGCGGCACGGTCGCTAATTCCGTTCAGAGTACCTTTTCCGTGCCGGCCCTGGCCACCAACACCTGGCAGCAATATACGATCCCGCTCTCCACCCTCGGCGTGGCCAACATTAACAATTGTTCCGGCATCTGGATTCAGAGCACCACCGGCGGCTCCCAGCCGGTATTCTATTTGACCGACATCCAGTTCAATGCGGCCCCGGCGCCGGCCATCGTTCATCTGGGCGTGGACGCAGCCGCAGCTTTGCGCACGGTGGACGCGCGCCAATTTGGCGTTAATACCGCCACCTGGGATGGCAATCTCGGCAATTCGCAGACCATTCCCCTCGTGCAACAGGCGGGCATCACCACCCTGCGCTGGCCGGGCGGCTCGTCATCCGACACATATCACTGGCTGAACGATTCGACCGGGAATGCCCGATTTAGAAACCTGGCCACCAATCTGGGCGCCCAGGTTTTTATCACTGCCAATTATGGCAGCGGTACCCCCGGCGAGGCCGCCGCCTGGGTGTTGGCGGAGAACAAAACCAACAATTGTAATTTCAAATACTGGGAAGTCGGCAATGAATGTTACGGCACCTGGGAAAATGACACCCATGCCATCCAGCATGATCCTTTCACGTATGCCACCAACGCCGTCACTTTTATTCAACAGATGAAAGCGGCTTACCCAACGGTGCCCATCAAGGTCGGCATCGTCGTTGTGCCCGGCGAGAATAGCTATGTCAATAACAGCAACAATTTTGCCATCAACCCGCGCACCGGCACCACCAATTACGGCTGGACCCCTGTGGTGTTGTCCGCGATGGCCAGCAAAGGGGTCCTGCCTGATTTCCTGATTTATCACTATTATGCGGAATACACCCCCACCAATTGGGAACCCAACTCCCCCGACAGCGATCCGTTTTTGCTGCAGATCGCCGGCAATCCGTCTCCCGGTGGATGGAATGACTGGGCCAGCGCCGCCGCCAGTCTGCGCCAGCAAATCACCGATTACATCGGGCCGGTTGGGAGCAATATTGAATTGTGCGTGACGGAAAACAATAGTGACTCGGGCGCGGGTTTCGGGAGGCAACTGACCAGCCTCGTCAACGGGCTGTATCTCGCCGACAGCACGTGCGAACTCATGAAAACCGAATTTAACTCCTACCTCTGGTGGGACCTGCGCAACGGACACAACAGCCAGGGCACCTTTGATCCAACGATCTACGGCTGGCGCACTTACGGCGACGAAGGCATAATCGACGGTGCCTCGGGTCTTTATCCCACGTTTTACGCCGAAAAGTTGCTGCAGTATTTTGCGCGGGGTGGCGACATGGTTCTGAATGCCACCAGTGATTACCTCCTGCTTTCCGCTTATGCCGTTCAACGCACCAGCGGCGCACTCACCGTGCTCGTCATCAACAAAGACACGACCACCAATTTCAACGCGCAAATCGCGCTCACCAGCTTTGTGCCCTGGACGAACGCGACGATTCAAGCTTACGGCATTCCGCAGGATCAAGCGGTGAAAAACGGCCTGGGCGCGGCCTTGCAGGACATTGCAACGACAAACTTTCCGACCGCCGGCACGAACTTCACCTGGTCGTTCCCACCGTTGTCGTTGACACTGTTTACGTTTGCGCCGGGACCTTCGGTGCTTTCGGCACTCAGCACTCAACCCGGCCAGGTGGTGCTCCAACTCCAGGGCCAATCCGGCGCACCGTACGTTCTGCAGAGTTCGCCGGATTTAACGACCTGGACGGCCATCTCCACCAACCGGCTCGTCGGCGGCACCTTGAATATTACCAATCTGGTCTCGCCGGATGCGCCGCAACAATTCTGGCGCGCGGTCTGGCAGCCTTGAATCGTCAGTGCGACAGATTTTTCCTGATCAACCGGCAGCGTTGTTCGACGCAAATCCTTGAGCGCATCCCGTCTTCGGGCGTGTTGAGCACGTAATCCAGCAGCTTGTCCACCGTGCTGGTCGCCACGTGCGTGCGCGTGTCGGAAGAACCGTAATAGATGAGCACGTCGCCGTTGGCGCGCGCCACCCAGCCGTTGGAAAAAACCACGTTGGAAACGTCACCCACGCGCTCCCCGCCCTCCGGCGCCATGAAATAACCGCCGGGCGATTTGATGACCTTGGCCGGGTTCTTCAAATCGCACAGGAACATGTAAAGCACGTAACGCATCCCGGCGGCGGTGTTGCGCACCCCGTGCGCCAGATGCAGCCAGCCTTTGTTCGTTTTAATCGGGGCCGGCCCCAGGCCGTTCTTGCCTTCCTTGAGCGTATGATAGTAGCGCCGGTCCACGATCTGTTCCCGGTCCACGATCGCGTGCTCGATATCATCGCATAAACCCCAGCCGATACCATCGCCGGTGCCGGTGGCGGCAAAATCAGCCATCGGCCGGGTGTAAAAGGCATATTTGCCGTTCACGAATTCCGGATGCAATACGCAGTTGCGCTGGTGCAGTGATCCCGCCGTTTTCAAATCGTCCAGCCGTTGCCATTTCACGAGGTCCCTGGTGCGCGCAATACCGCAACGCGCGATGGCGGCGGAAAGATCGCCCGGCTTCGAATCATCGTGCCGTTCCGCGCAGAACAGGCCGTAAATCCAGCCGTCCTCGTGACGGACCAGGCGCATATCGTACAGGTTCGTTTCCTGCGGCTCGTAATCCGGCATTTGCACCGGATAATCCCAATACCGGAAACCGTCCACGCCATTCCGGCTTTCTGCCACGGCGAAAAACGATTTACGGTCCCAGCCCTCCGTCCGCGTCATCAGCACGATGTTGCCGTTCCATTCCATGGCGCCGACGTTGAAGACACAGTTGATGCCCAGCCGGGTCAGGAGGTGCGGATTGTCGGCATGATTGAAATCATAACGCCAGAACAACGGCGTGTGCTCGGCGGTCAGGACCGGGAATTCGTAACGATCAAAAATGCCGTTGCCCTGCTGCTGCTGGCGGTTCGGCCGCTTCAGGAGTTTCTCGTGTTGTTGCTGCAATTGTTTCAGTTTTTGTTGGAAGGATTTTTTAGTCATCGGTCGTGGCGGTATTTCTCGGCGGAAAAGTTACTATAATGATGAGGCTTGGTCTTGTCACTTAAAATGGCTACAGCGCACCAGCGGCAGATCTGCTATAACCTCTGCCCATGTCCCGGACAAACCAAGCCGATCGTGAGGGCCCTCGCGGAGCGTGCCGGACCTTCATGCCGATTAACCTGGAAACTGACAATCTATGAGCCATCCCATCTCGCGCAGAAATTTTATCAAAACCTCGGCCCTGGCACTCCCGCTCGTGATGGCCGGCTGTGCCGGCGCACCGACCAAGGACGCCGGCCGCCGCCAGACCGGCGGCGATTTCGTCACCGTTCGCAACGGGCGTTTCGAACTGCGCGGTCGCCCGTATTTCTATGTCGGCACCAATTTCTGGTGCTGCTGTTACCTTAGCGACGCCGGACTGCCGGGGGGGCGCGAGCGCATGGTCCGCGAACTGGATCGCCTGCAGGACCTCGGCGTGAAAAATATCCGCCTGCTGGCCGGTTCGGAAACCTCGCCGCTCGCCGGCTCCATCCCGCGCGGCATCACCCGTGCGCCGCACGATTATGACGAGCCCCTGCTCGCCGGATTGGATTTCGCCCTGGCGGAAATGGCCAGACGCGATATGCGCGGAATCCTTTTCCTGTCCAACTATTGGCAATGGTCCGGCGGCTTCGCGCAATATGTCCGCTGGATCACCGGCGAAACCATTCCCGACCCGGACCGTCCGGTGATCGCCCGCGGCGATTGGAGTGGTTTTATGAAATTCTCCGCGCGGCTTTATACCACACCGACGGCCAATGAACTGTATCGCGGTTACGTCACCAAAATCATCCAGCGGCGTAACACCGTCAACGGCCGGATTTACCGTGACGACCCGGCCGTCATGACCTGGGAATTGGCCAATGAACCGCGTCCCATGGTCGATGAACACAACAACTCGGTTGCCATCTATGCCCAATGGGTGGATGAAACCGCGCGGTTTATTCATGACCAGGACCCGAACCATCTGGTCTGTACCGGTTCCGAAGGCATTCACGGTTGTTTGGACAAGGCCGATGACTTTGTGACCTCGCATAAAAGTCCGGCGATTGATTACGTGACCGTGCACATGTGGTTAAAGAACTGGGGCTGGCTGAAGGATCCACAACTTGGACCCGACTTTGAGACGGCTGCCGCCAAGGCCAGGGCGCACGTCGAACAACACACCGTCCTGGCCACCGACATCCTCCACAAGCCGCTCGTGCTGGAGGAATTTGGCATCCCCCGCGACCACGAAAAGTATTCTCCCGACAGTCCCACGCTGGCGCGCGATGAATATTATAAACGCATGTTTGATCAGGTGGCGGATTCCTGCCAGGCGGGCCGCGCGCTGCAGGCCGCGAACTTCTGGGCCTGGGCCGGCGAAGGACGGGCCGGTAGCAAAATGGATACCGCCGCCGCGCTCATGGGCGACCCGTTCAGCGAACCGCAGGGATTGAACTCGGTGTTCGACACCGACAAGGGCACGCTCGCAGTGATTGCCCAGGCCAACGAAAAACTGGCGGCCTTCACTTAACATCACCGCGCCGTCGGCCTTCGCCGTATTCGTCCCGGCGTTGCGATACGACTCCGCGTTTGTGACATGCCTGGATGGAGACATCTGGCGCTGCATTTACGTCTGCCAATCCAGAAATCCCCAAATATTGAGGACTGGCCCCGTTATCGTTAAGGCCGCAGGATGTCTTGCGCAGGGTTGTTGGTGGACAGAAAGGATTGGCGCCATGGCTTGTGAATTTTATACAGGTCCAGCCGCTGCTGCAAGGGTTGAAGATTATCCACCTTCGCAGCGACAGCAAGGTCCATGGCCTTTTGTACCGCTTGTTGAGCTTCATCAAAATGCCCGGTTTCTGCGCAGGCCATGCCAAGCACATCGAAAACAGAAGCCTGAGTATGTCCGGTCAGATCATTTGCCCTTAGGGCGAACGCGAGCGCCATCGGTCCATCACGCGCCTCTGAATCTCCACTTGTAGAAAGCAATTCTGAGGCAAAAGTAAGGATTTCGGAGTTGTCTGGCGCAATTCGCAATGCTTCGCGGAATTCGGCCACCGCCGCCACGTCCCGGCCTTGTCCCGCCAATGCCTTGGCCATGTAATAATGTGGCCATGGGTCGGAGGGATCAAGCTGCGCAGCCTTTTTGAATTCGCCAAAGGCTTCAGCGTAATGACCCAGTTGGACGAGCACGATTCCGGCACTGTCGTGTACTGCGGAAACATTCGGATCGATCTGCGCAGCCTGGTTGTACTCAGCCAGTGCCTTGTCAGGTTCATTCATGTCTGCCAGCAATCCACCGATCGTATAGTGCGTATACAGGATGTTCGGCGACAAGCGCTCGGCTACACGATATTCGGCCAAAGCCTCGTTTAATTTTCCCTCGCCTTGAAGTTCATGAGCAATACCCAGATGGGCGATGGTGTTGTTTTCAGTCACGGCGATTGCATGAGCAAACAGTGTCATGGTGTTTCTCCAGTATGTTAATTGAACTTCCGTAACCATGATGCACCCGGCAAGAACCGGAACAAAGACCACGGCCATGGTGCTCTGGGGAAACTGGAGATGATTCACCCAATCGCGCAGCCCAAAAACCACCGCAATGAAGATGCCAACAAGCGGAAAATAAGTGTAACGATCGGCCAGCGCCTGGGATCCGACTTCAACGAGCCCAATAACGGGCACGAGGGTTCCCAAAAACCACAACCAGCCGACCAGCAAATAGGGACTGCGTTTACGCATCAACCAAACCGTAACCGAGAGGGGAATCAAGACCATCACGCAGGTTGTCACCTCCAGCCCGGAGATTCCCTCCGGCAAGGGGTATAGAACCGCAAGCCTTGCCGGCCAGATCGTTTTGAGCAGATAAAGCCCGTAGGCGAGGGGTATATTCGCCAGACGATAGCCCAATGAAACATGTTCAAGGGGCACTATCGCCTTGCCGTGGTTTTGTGCCAGAACGGTGACGGTGCAGGAAAAAACCGTCATCACAAAAAAAGGCCATTTCTCAAGCACAAGCCGGCCGAATATTGGAAATCGAAAGTCGGGAATTGAAATCCGGCGCAATGGCCAAAAATCCAGCAAAAGAAACACGAACGGCAGGGTGACGAGCATTGGTTTGGACATCAGCCCCAACCCAAACCAGGTCAACGCCAACAAATAGTTGAGAGCCGGTTTCGTCCGCCCCTTATCGCTTGAACGCCCTTGCGCGAAACGGGTGTACGCCAACAAGGACAGAAACGCGAAAAAGGTGCTCAATACATCCTTGCGTTCAGCGAGCCAGGCGACAGATTCCACATGCAAGGGGTGCCACCCAAACAATGCGGCAACCACTGCACTCGGCCACAGATCATTAGTCAAGACCAACAGGAGAATGAACAACAACACAGTGTTGGCACTGTGAAACAACACGTTAACCAAATGCTGTGGACCGGGGTTCAATCCAAACAATTGGCAATCCAGCATGTGTGACAGCCAGGTAAGCGGGTGCCAGTTGCTGGCGTGCCACGTCGTAAAGGCCCATTTGATCCCGGACCAGGTAAGACCGTTTTGTACGATGGGATTGTTGGTCAAGTAATCTTGGTCATCATAATAGACAAAATCATGTGAACGAACCGGCAGATAAACCACCAGTGTGATGAGTGCCAGCAACCCCGCGACCAGACGTGCAGGCGGCATCGAACGTCGGTACCCCCCTTTGCTGATGCCGCGGTCTTTCATAAAACAGTCCGGGAGGTCAATCCCGCAAAGCGGATAATTTCCCTTGAAGATTTTTTACGTTCTTTTCGTCCAGACTTTTGCCGTACGTTTTGTCCAGGGGTTTGCCCCAGACCACCTCGGTGTGGCGCAGGGACAATCCGTCGATGTCGCGGGCGTAAATCCCTGCCAGTTTATACTCGAAAATGCCGTTCGTGAATACGCCCACGGGCCGTTCATCGTAAAAACCGCCGGGCACGTCGCTGGTCTTCGCGATTTCGACGCGGACGTTGTCCAACACGATGTTTTCCAACGGGGAATTGGTCCAGCCCATCAGAAAAATTCCGGTTTCACTGTGGCAAAGAATGTTGCTGAAACGGATGTTGCGAACGTAGCCCAGCCTGGTTTTGGCCGTGCGCGGAAAATGGCTGATATGAATCGGCTCCGCCGCGCCCCACCATTTGTGCGGTTGGAAACTGGTTTCGACCGTAATGTTGGCAAACAGCACATTCTCGATGTTGCCCGCGTCCAGGCTCTGAATCGAAAGCCCGCGATTGCAGTGCGACACAACGCAATCGGCAAACACGATGTCGCGTGCGCCCGGCAGTGTGTAAGTCTCGTCAATTTTCAAGGCACTGCTTCGCGATTCAATCACGCAACCGGTCACGGTAATCCGGGCGGAGCCGCCATAAGCGGCAAAATTGGGGGTGTCCTTGATCACAATCCCGTCATCACCGGCCGAAATGGAACAGTTGGCAATGCGTACGTCGCGGGAGTGGTCCACATCAATGCCGTCGTCGTTGGCCACGTCCCAGCCGTTGCGAATGCTGATGGAATCAATCGCCACGTCCTCACAACCGACCAGATGGACCGTCCAGCTCGGCGCGTGGCGTAACGTAAAGTCGTGCATGCGGACCTGCTGGCAGCCGATGAAAATAACCATCATCGGCCGGCCACCGTGCGTTTGAGGTTGGTTGGGAAGTTTGTCAAACGGCCACCAATCGCCGGTGAAAGATTCCGGCCACCAGTTGGTTTTGTTTATGTCGCCACCAGCCTCTTCGTTGGCCAGTTGCTGCCACACGGCACGATCGTTGCCGTCGATGACACCGTTGCCGGAGACGGTAAGATTCGTGGCGTCCTTCGCAAACAACAACGCGCCGGGATGCCCATAGTCGCGCCAGTTCGCGCTGCCCTTGAGCACCGCGCCATTGGCCAGGTGAAAATCAATTCCGCTGTGTAATGTGAGCGCGCCCGTGAGAAACGTTCCGGCCGGCAGGAGCACCTGCCCGCCACCCTCCTCCGCGCAGATATCAATGGCTTTTTGGACGGCGACCGTATCATCGTTGCTCCCATCACCTTTGGCGCCATAATCAAGCACGTTGTACACGCCGGTGGTTTCAGCGGCGGAACTGGCAAACACCGCCTGGAGGAAAACCCAGGATGCCAAGGTCAGTGTCGCGGAAAATAGGCTCCGCCCTCGAAGCGAAGAGAAAATTCGGTGGTGGTACATTTTGCATCTTTCGGTGGGGCGAGCGTCCCCGCGAGCCATCGTCGCTACGTTTTGACCTGCCAAGGTCGGCTCGTCTGTAGCCTCGCCCCACCAAACTGTGCTTCTTCCGAAAATTCGGGTTTGCATTTGGCCATGTTGCTCCCGCTCGCAACGGCGTTCGAGAAAATATTTCAACCGGCGATGGCGCGCAACCGATGGAGCGTTTCCAGGCACATCCGGGTCGCGTGATACGGGCCCTTCCATTCGCTGACCTTGGGCAGACTGGGGTCCACCCTGCCTTCGGGCGTGATGCGCCAGAACCATTCACCGTGGACGTGGTCCACCAGATGATTCTCAATATAATCCCAGACCCGCAGCACGGTTTTGAGGAATTTTTCGTCATGGGAAATCTGATAGGCGTTGAGGAAACCGATCACCGACTCGGCCTGGGGCCAGCATTCCTTGCCCCCATCAATGATTTTGCCTCCCCTGCCCTCGTAACGCAGCGCACCGTCGGCGTCAATTCCTTCCTTGAGCACCGCCTCTGCCATCGGCAACGCCGTGGACCCGGTTTGCTGGAGTAAAGTGGCGCCGCCCAGCACTTCGGCCGCTTCGCAAAGCAGCCAGGTGCCCTCGATGTCATGGCCGAAGGTGTAGGAATCCGAACGCACCCGCCATGCCTCGTCGAAGAAGTGGTTCAGGTGGTGGGTGCGGGAATCGAGGATGCGTTGCTGGAACAGCCCGATGAGTTCGCGCAAACGTTGGGCGACGCGCGGCTCCTTCCAGACCCGGTAAAGATTGGTGTACGCCTCCAGCACGTGAAGGTGATTGTTCATGGACTTCTTCTCGTTCATGTCCTTGTCGCTCAGCCGGGCGTCGGGATCGGCCTCGGACCAGTCCCGGCGGCAGACTTCGATATAGCCGCCGAATTTGGCATCGTGCGTGTGCCGTTCAATCAGTTGAAACAGCTCCTGGGCGCGGGCCAGTGCAGCCGTTGAGCCGAAGGCCCGGTGATATTCGGAGAGTGCGTAGATATAAAACGCCTGACCGTAGGTCTTTTTGGAATCGTCCAGAACGACGCGGCCGGTGTCATCCAATCGCCAGAACGCCCCGCCATGTTGCGGGTCCCAGAACCGGTTCATCACGTAATCAAACGCGCGATCCGCCATTTGCCGGAAAAGCTGGTCTGGCCGCGCCTGATGGACCGCCGAGAATGCCCACAAAATCCGACTGTTGACGATCAGCCCCTTGGGTTGGGTTCGGTCGGGCTTGAGGTCGTTGGCCAACCAGCCCATCCAGCCCCCCTGTTCGTGGTCCACGGCCGGCCCGCACCAGAACGGCATGAGGTGCTTGAACAGCTGATCACTGACGCGTTGAGAAAAAGCTTTTAGATTTGGCGATTCCATTTAAAGCCGGTGTTTTATTTTTTATCGAGCGCGTGGGTGATTTCCACCCGGCCGATTTGAGCTTCTCCGGTCAGTTCAATTCTCAGGAATTTTCCCGACCCGCTCATGTTTTCCGCGTGGTACAGCACCGGCTTCCAGTAACCATAATCGCCGGCGCCGCTGAAATAGCCGGTTCGGCCGGCAGGGACATCCCGGTAGGTCTGGCCGTCATCGGAGACGGAAAATTTCGGGTCCGCGACCTCGCCGGGAAAGAACGTGAAGACGCGAAAACCTTCAATTGCCGTCGGCAGCTTGTAAACCAGCGCGTCTCCGGCGCTGCCAGCGGCCCGGTCCACGTCTTCCTTCGCCTTGCGACAGTCACGGGTCTTTATCCCCCAACCTCCCTGCCGGGCCTGGACTTTTGAGAAATCGGCCAGATTGTCCACCAGGGTGTCATACGCGACGTTTACCGGGCCAGCAATATTGGAGGGCTTGGAGATGCCCGACGCATTCTTTGCCCGAACACGATAAAACCATTCGCCTCCCGGCACGGACTCGTCGGCGAACAGCGGATGATATTGTACTGAACTTTCGTCAATATCCGCACCGGCAACCGTCCAAGGACCATCCGCCTTCGGCGCGCGTTCGACGGTGTAACTGGCGGCGCCCACGGAACCTTGCCAGGAAATCGCCGCCGCGTCGCCGATCGGTAATAGTGTTGGCGGTGCGGGAGCCGGAAGGGAGGGCGGAGTCAGGCCCCGGATTTCATAGGCATTGCTGCAAACCATGGCCATGAGCGCAATTTCATCATAGCCCGCGCCCAGGAGCGAACCGGGCCAGTGGAACGCCTTATAAAGGTCGCCGCCGTC
>Ga0209579_10000493_pt1 | contig 40232 bp, 39 predicted proteins | sample Coa_R1_2_FD_187152 | JGI IMG/M metagenome (GOLD analysis project Ga0209579, IMG submission 187152) | Surface soil microbial communities from Centralia Pennsylvania, which are recovering from an underground coalmine fire - Coalmine... | ecosystem: Environmental > Terrestrial > Soil >...
AATTTCATTGAAAGCGGTCGGTCGTGAAGGAGGAATCGATTGAATTCTGCTGCATTGTGCGCGCGTCGGCTTGGAACGCGCGCACACCCGCGCCTTCACTCGAACGGCTCGAACAACCCGTCCCGCCAGCGCAGCGCCGCGGAAAGACCCTCGGCACGCCGCAGGCGATCGAACTCGCGCGCTTCCGGTGAGCCGATCGCGTCCATCAGTGTGCACGCTTCCGACGCGTAACGGATCGCCGCCCGCATGCCCATCGTCTCGAACGTCTGGTTGATCGCGCGCTTGTTGAAGCGCAGGCAATCGAGCGCGACGCGCGACATGCGCTTCGCGATCCGAAGCGTCTCGGCCATCAAGTCGCGCTTGGGAAACACGCGATCGACCAGACCGAGCCGATACGCTTCGTCCGCGCCGAACATGTCGCCTGTGTAGATCAGCTCGCGGCAGCGATTGCCGATGATCCACGGCATGATCATCGTCGCGACGCCGTTGCCGAAGCGCGTCTCGACGACGCCGAAGCGCGCGTCGTCGGCGCAATAGCGGATGTCGCAGCACTGCGCGAATTCGAGCGCGCCCGCGAGGCAGAAGCCGTTGATCGCGCAGATTACCGGCTTTTCGCAATCCCAGGGGGCGTACGTGAATGCGAGGTCCTTCTGCATTCGCGCACGCCATTCCGCGAGCGTCCGCTGCGGTATCTCGGCCGACTCCCTGATGTCGTAGCCGACCGAGAACGCCTTGTCGCCGGCGCCGGTGACGACGATCACGCGCACGTCGTCATCGCGATCGGCAGCACGGATCGCCTCGACGATCTCGCCGACGAGACGCTTGCCGAGCGCATTCAGGCGGTCGGGACGATCGAGCGTCAGGATCGCGACGCGATCGTCGACTTCGTAACGAAGGTCCTGATAGGTCATCGTCTCTCGCCTCATTCGACCGCGACGCCCTGCTCCCACGCCGAGCGCCGCACGAGCACGTCGACGCCGAACGCGCCGTGCTCGAGCACGACGAGCGGATTGATCTCGATGCTTTCGATCGACCGCGACATCGCGCATGCAAATCGCGAAAGCGCGACGATCGCAGCGGCGGCCGCGTCGACATCGTATGCCGGATGGCCGCGAAAGCCCGCGAGAAGCGCGGCCGCCTTCGTCTCGCCGAGCATCGCATGCGCTTCTTCGTCGTCGATCGGACCAAGCCGCACGGCAGCGGAATCGACGAGCTCGACCAGCACGCCGCCCGGCCCGACGACGACGATCGTGCCGAATGCCGAATCGTTGCGAATTCCGACGATCAGCTCGACGCCGTCGCGAAGCATCGGCTGCAGAATGATCTCGGCCTGCGCATCGGCGTTCGCGAGCCTTTGCAATCGCCGATCGAGCTCATCGTACGCCGCGCGAACCGCGTCGCGGGAATCGAGGTCGACGAAGACGAGACGGTGCTCGGTCTTGTGCGGCAGACTCTCAGCGCGAGCCTTGAGCACGACCGGATAGCCGGCGGCATCGGCAATCTCGATCGCATGCAGGGCGGACGAGACGACGTGCGTCTGCACCATCGGCACACCGGCCTGCGCGAGCAGGCGATCCCAATCCGATCCGGCGACCGGCAGGCTCCTGGTTGTCGCCGGCACCCGCTCGACCTTCGGCTCGCGAAGCTCGAGCCACTTCGCGATTGCCCAAAGCGACGTCCGCATGCCGGAAAGGTACGGAATGCCGGCCGCCCGCAACGCAACACGGACATCTTCGTTCGGACCCCTGCCCGTCGCGTTGTTGAAGAAGATCACCTGCTTGCCGCGCGCGACAACGCGCGTCGCATGCGGCACCATCGCAAGCGCATACGCCGTGTCGGCGCCGCCCGCGGCCGGTGCGTCGATCGCGATGCCGATCGCGCCGATCGATGGGTCGTGCCCGAGCGCATCGAGCATCTGCCCGAATCGCTGCGCGTCGAAACCGAGTCCCCACGCATCAAGCGGATTGTCGGGATGCGCGAACGGCGGAAACGCGGGCCGAAGCCGCTCGATCGTCGAAGCATCGAGCGATGGAAGCGCAAGGTTGAAGTCGCTTGCGATGTCGGCGATGAGCGCCGCTTCGCCGCCGGAGAGCGTGACGGCGACGAAGCCGCGCGTGCGCGGCGGATTCGGATACGACGTCACGAGCACCGCCATTTCCGTGGCCTCGTCCAGATCACGAACGCGGATCACGCCGTGCTCCCGAAAGAACGCGTCGTACACGTCGTCGTCGCCTGCGAGGCTATCGGTGTGCGCCGCGACGAGCGCGCGTGCGCGCACGCTCGCTCCGGACTTGATCGCGATGATCCGTTTGCCGAGATCGTGCGCGCGGCGCGCTGCGGATGCGAAAGCCGCCGGACCGCGAATCGATTCGAGGAACAGCACGATCGTCCGCACGCGATCGTCGCCGGCTGCGAAGTCGACATAGTCGGCCACGGACAAGACCGCTTCGTTGCCGGCCGTGACGACGTACGCCAGGCCGAGCTTGCGCTCGTCCTGCGCGAGCGCGAGCGCCATCGACCCGCTCTGGGAGATGACCGCGATCGGGCCCGGGCGCATCTCGCCCATCCGAAGCTGCGTCCAGATGGCGACGCGGTCGTGCACGTTGACGAGGCCCATGTTGTTCGGCCCGCACAGCGCGATCCCGTGCGCGAGCGCGACCGAGCGCAATCGCTGCTGCAATGCGCGTCCTTCGTCGCCGCCGTCGGCGTAACCGCTCGCGTTGACGAACGCCGTCTCGATGCCGCGGCGTCCGACCGCTTCGAGCGTCTCGGGTCCTTGCGCGGCGGGCAGCGCGATGAACGCGCTGTCCACGTCGATCGGGAGCGCACCGACGTTGGGCAAACATGCAAGGCCCGCGACTTCGCGATAGCGCGGGTTGATCGGAAAGATCGCGCCGTCGAAGCCGATCCGCTGCAGATTGCGAATGACGCGAAAGCCGATCGCGTCCTCGCGCGTCGACGCGCCGACGACGGCGATGGAGCGCGGGCGGAAGAGCTTCGCGAGCGCGTCGTGCCCGAACAAGGCGTTCGTCGTCACGGCGCCGCGGGCTCGGGGATTATCCACGCATCAGCCGGCATCCACGTCACACTGACGCGGCTGCCGGGCGCGATCAGCGCCTCACCGACGTTCGGCCGCACAGCGATCAGCGTGTCGCCGACGTCAAGCGCGACCTGGAACCGTTGCGTCTCGCCGCAGTACGCGCTGTCGACGACGCGCGCCGCGTGCCATTCGCCGGCGCCCGTGCGATGCGCGTCGATGCGAATGCGCTCCGGCCGGATCGCAACGGTCACCGGATCGCCGACTGTCGTATGCGCGACACCCGCCACCCGCATCGCCAGCCCGTGCGGCGTGCAAAGAAGCGCCGGTTCGCCCGCCACCGTGACCTTCGCTTCGAGAAAGTTCGATGCACCAAGAAAATCCGCGACGAAGCGCGTGCGTGGCCGCTCGTAGAGCTCGCCGGGACTTCCGATCTGCTCGACCCGTCCGCCGCGCATGACGACGATTCGATCCGACATCGTCATCGCCTCGTGCTGGTCGTGCGTGACGTAGATCACGGTACTGCGAATCTCGCGCTGGATGCGCTTGATCTCGACGCAAAGCTCCTCGCGAAGCTTCTTGTCGAGCGCGCCGAGCGGCTCGTCCATCAAAAGCAGCGGCGGCTCGAAGACCAGCGCGCGGGCGAGCGCGACGCGCTGCTGCTGCCCCCCGCTCAACTGGTTGGGGAGGCGCTCGTCGAGGCCTTCGAGGCGCACGAGCGCCAGCGCACGCGCGACGAGACGCGCGATGTCGGCGCGCGGCACGCCGCGCATCCGCAGCGGAAACGCGATGTTCCTTGCGACGCTCATGTGCGGAAACAGCGCGTAGTTCTGATACACCATGCCGATGTTGCGCCGATACGGCGGCCGCCGCGTGATGTCGTCGCCGGCGAGCGTGATCGTGCCGCGATCGGGTATCACGAAACCGGCGACGATCAGAAGCGTCGTCGTCTTTCCCGAACCGCTCGGGCCGAGAAAGCTCACGAACTCCCCCGCGGCGATGTCGAGCGTCAGGTCGTCGACAGCCGTGAGCGCGTCGTAACGCTTGACGATGTTGCGAAATGCGATCGGCGAGCCGCGCGGCGCAGGCGAGCGCGCCGATGCATCGACGGTCGATTCGTCCGCCACGCTCGCCGGATCCGCGGGCCGCACCGTCGACGGCGCCGCCGTGACGAATGACCCCTTCATCCCAACCCGCTTGTCCGGCGCAAGTGCCGCCGCAGCAGCTCGCTCGCGATCATGACGAGCGTCGACAGCGCGATCAGGATCGTCGAGACGGCGGCGATCGTCGGACTCAGCTCGAAGCGGATGCCGTTCCAGATGCGCCTCGGCAGCGTCATCGTCTCCGCGCTAGTGACGAAGATCGCGATCACCACCTCGTCGAACGAAATCAGGAAGCCGAAGAGCGCGGCGACGACGAGCCCCGGGCGGATCAGCGGCAGCGTGACCTCGACGAACGCGCGCGGCCGGATTGCGCCTAAGCCCACCGCGGCGTTCTCGAGCCGCGGATCGACTTCGAGCAGCGCCGCCGAGATGACGACGGTCGCGTACGGAAACGTGACGACGCTATGGCCGATCACGAGGCCCGTGAACGTGCCGTTCAATCCGACCCTCAGGTAGACGTAGTAAAGGCCGACGGCGATGACGATCACCGGCACGACGAGCGGCGCCATCACGAGCGCGCGCACGAAGTTGCGGCCGACGAACGAATGGCGCGTCAGCAGGAGCGCCGTGGTCAGTCCGAGGAACGTCGACACGCCGGAGACGACGAGCGCCACCTTGAAGCTCAGGATCGTCGCGTCGATCCAGCTCGAGCTGTCGAGGTAATCGCGGAACCAGCGCAGCGACCACGCGCGCGGCGGAAAGCTCAGAATGCTCGAATCGTTGAACGCCGCCGGAATGACGATGAGCAGCGGCGCAGCGAGAAACAGCAGCACGAGGCTGGCGAAGAGCCACGGCACGAAGCGCGCGGCGGCGAAAACGTCGAACTTCTCTCTCATCGTGGCATCGCCGGCGACTGCCGGCGCTGAAATGCGAAATAGAACGACAGCCCGACGAGCGAGGTTACCAGCAATACCGTCGCGAGCGCCGAGCCGAAGCCCCAGTTCATCACGTCCGAGAAATACGTGCTGACAAGCATCGCGACGGTGATTTCACGGCGTCCGCCGAGCAGCGCCGGCGTCACGAAGAAACCGAGCGAAATCACGAACACGAGCGTCGCCGCCGCGCGCACGCCTGCCATGCTGAGCGGCACGAATACGCCGATGAAGGCACGCAGCGGATTGGCGCCAAGGCCCTTCGCCGCCTGCACGAGCCGCATGTCGATCCCCTTCATCACGCTGTAGAGGACCAGGATGTTGATCGGGATCAGGTAGTGAACCATGCCGACGATCACGCCGGTCATGTTGAAGACGAGCGCGGCGGGCACCGTCAGCACGTGCAGCCAGTTGACGAGCAGTTGATTGACGACGCCGGTCGTCTGCAACAAAAGCATCCACGCGTAGCAGCGAATCAAAAGGTTCGTCCAGAATGGCAGCAGGATCGTCGCGAGCATCAACGCGCGCACCGGCGGGCGCGCGACGACGAGCAGGTAGGCGACCGGGTAGCTCGCCACCATGCTGATCACGCTCGTCAGAAACGCGATCTCGAAACTGATCCCGAAGACCGTCAGGTATTCCGGCGCGGAAAAGAGTCGCCGGTAATACGCGAGCGTGAGCCCCGGACCGAGCACGCTTTGCACGAGGATCAGCGCGACCGGCACGACGAAAGCCAGCACGATGAAGGCGATGCCGGGCGCCGCCAGCATCGCGGGACCGTAGCGACTCAGCAGGCGATCGACGGTGTCGGCGCGAGGCATGGCGTCGCTTGCCGCCAGTGCAGGGTCAGAGACGAGACTCGGCAAACGGTCGGTGATCCGCGGCGCGATTCCGAGTCTCTTCTCTGACCCTGCATTGGTTGCGGCCCGCGCGCGACGCCGGGCGCGGGCCGCGAAGGTTTCACGCGCGTGCGCGTCTCACTTCTCGAGCTTCCACTGGTTCCATCGCTCGGTCACCTTGTCGAGGTTTGCTGCCCACCACGTGCTGTCGACCGCAACGAGCTCGCCCTTCTGGTAGTGATAACTCGGCAATAGCTCCTTCGTCTTCTGATCGACGAGGTCGAGGGCCTTGATGTTCGACGGGCCGACTGCCGTGTCCTTCGCATATGCGGCTTGCCGCTTCGGGTCGAGCATCCATGCGATGAGCTTCATCGCGTTCTCCTTGTGCTTCGTTCCGCGCGGCACGGCGAGGAAGTCCGTCGTCATGATCCCGCCCTTCCACACCAGCGCAACGGGCGCGTTCTTCTCGGTCTGAAGCAGACCGAGGATGCGCGCCTGCGACGAGAGCGTCATCGCGAGCTCACCCGAGGCGAGCAGGCTCGGCGATTGCGGCCATTGCTCCCAGAACAGCGTGTCGTTCTTGATCGCATCCCACTTCTTGAGCGAGGCGTCGACGTTGATCGGATAGAGCTTGTTCATCGGCACGCCTTCGGCCATCAGCGCCATTTCGAGCGAGTAACGGGGCTGATTCAGCGTCCCGCGCTTGCCGGGAAACTTCTTCACGTCCCAGAAGTCGGCCCACGATTTCGGTTCCTTGCCGGCCGGATAGTCCTTCGTGTTGTACGCGAGAATCTGCGCGAACGTCGCGATGCCGACCGCGTGCGGATCGACGAGATCCTTGGGCACGCCGGCCGTCGAGACGATCTTGTAGTCGAGCGGCTCCCAAAGCTCGCCCGAGCTCGCCTCGAGCGGGACCCACATGCCGAGCGCCTGCACGACGTCCCACTCGACATTGTTCGCATCGACCATCGTCTTGATCTTGGTCAGATTGACGTCGGGCACGTCGATGACCTTGATGCCGGTCGCCTTCTCGAAGCTGTCGAAATAGAAAGTCCTTTCGGCCTTCTGCCAACTGCCGCCCCAGCCGGCGAAAACGACGACGTTGTCGTCCGCATGCGCGGTTGCCGACAACCCGAACCAGCCCGCGGCGGCGATGCAAACAGCCGACGTGAGGCGAAGTGCTGTTGCGAAAGTCGTCCCGCTCATGATGTCCTCCTTCAAGCGAACCCTGACCAAATGAACCCGCAACTACATCGCGTGCGCGCTTTCCGGCGCGCCTTCGCGATCGATATGCGCGAGCACCGCCTCGCAGCCGACGACATGACGCGACAAGCCCAGTCGTTCGGGCGCCAGGCCGAGCGCCAGACCGACGAGCTGCGACACGTGCAGCACCGGCACGTCGTAGCGGCTTTTGAGCTCGCGCTCGATGCTCGGCTGATACGCGTCGAACACGGTATGGCACAGCGGGCACGGCGTCACGATGCATTGCGCGCCGTTGCCCTTGGCGTTCGTCAGGTGCGAGCCGCTCATGCGAAGCGCGATCTTCTCCTGCACGTTCACGACGTGGAAGCCGCAGCACTTGCTCGCGCCTTCGTACTGCACGATCTCGGCGCCGAGCGCGCGGCACAGACGATCGAGCGCCGGCGCATCATTGCCGTTGCCCGGGGCTGCCGCGCGCACGCTCGACGGGCGCTGAATGTGGCAGCCGTAGAACGGCGCGACGCGAAGGCCGCGCAACGGTCGCGCAACGCGCTCGCGCAGGCGCTCTTCGCCGAGGTCGTCGGTCAGCACCCACAGGAAGTGCTTCACGTCGATGATGCCGCGATACGCAAGCCCCTCCTGTGCTAGCGCAGCGTTGACGCGCTCGCGCGCGGCCGCGTCGGACTTGAGCCGACCGTTGGTCTCGACGAGATTGAGCAGGCATGTGTCGCACACGGCCACCAGATCGCGGCCAGCGCGCTCGGCCAGTGCCAGGATGCGACCGTTCGCGGTGAGGTGCAGTTGCTCGCTGATCGCGCGGAACTCGCGCGCGCCCGTGCACCCGGGATTTTCGAGCTCCTGCAGCTCGATGTCGAACAGCGCGGCGACCGCATGCGTGCTCACGTCGAGCTCGCGGCACGTCCCCTTCGCCGAGCACCCGGGAAAATAGGCGTAGACGCGCTTCACGGCAACTCCTCCGCCGACCCGTACGTCTTCGCGATGCCTTCCGCGCCCGACGGCTTCCGCTCCAGAAATGCCTGGCCGAGGTCGACCTTGCCGCGCGGGATCATCCGCATCGCCATTCGTAGCGTATCGGCGTTGACGCCCCTGGTCTTCAACGCAAGGACCGTTGGATTCAGGTAACCGCGCGTCTTCACGACGTCGAGGAATGCCTTCGCGTGCTCTGCTCCTTCGCCTTCGCCCGCGCGGTAGGCGATGCGCTTCAGCGGCTCGATCGCCTCACCGACGATCGGAATTTCGGCGGGACACGCGCGCTCGCATTCGTAGCAGGAGACGCAGTCGAAGACGTGCGCGACGTCGGCGGCGATATGCGCGCGATCGGCGCCGTCACGCGGGTCCTGCGCGAGCTCGGAAAGCGCGACAAGCAGCGCGGGTCCTGCGAACGCGCTCCCTCCCTGTGCGATGACCGGACATACCGACTGGCAGGCGAGGCACTGCAGGCAATCGCGCAGATGCTCCATTGGCGCGAACTGCGTCGACGTGAGCGGCTCCGGAAAACCCGCGTACTCCTCCTTGCGCACGAGCATCGGCGAAAGCTTCGCGAGCGATGCTTCGAAGCCGTCGCGCGAAGTCACGAGGTCGCGAATCACTTCCATGTTCGGGAGCGGCTCGATCGTCATCTCCGCTTCGGCCTCGTCCCAGCACGCGAGCTTCGGCGAACCGTTGACGTTGATAGCGCACGTGCCGCACTTTCGCGTGCCGCAAAGCCATCGGTAGCCGAAATCGACCGCGAGCTCCTCGTGGATGTAATCGAGCACGTCCATCACGCGCATGCGCGGCACGCAGGGCACTTCGTACGATTCGTAGCGCGGCGCAGCGTCGACCGACGGATCGAAACGATAGAGCCGAACCCGAACGATGTCGGACTCAGTAGTCGGCTTCGAAGAAGGGCTCACGCTGTTTGTCCGGTGCGAGATGAAGCGCGGGAATCGGCTCGACGCGCGCGCGCCATTCGCCGTTCGCGCGGCTGATGATGTTGCGGCACATCCAGTGCTCGTTGTCGACGTACGGGTAGTCCTCGCGGTAGAACGGGCCGCGGCTCTCCTTGCGGTTGAGGCCCGAGCGTACCGTCACTTCGCAGGCATCGAGCATCGCGCACACGTCGATCGCATCCATCCAGCCGGTGTTCCAGTTGCGCGTCGTGCTTTGCAATGCAAGGCGCGGCACCACGTCGCGGCGGACTTCGTCGAGCGCGTCGAGCGCGGCTTCGAGCTTGCGCTCGTTCTTGATGTAACCCAGCTCCCACATGATCGCGCGGATGCGTCGCTTCGCCTCGATCGGCCGCACGCCGTCGCCCGCGCGCAGGAAGCCGAACACCCTGCGCTCCTCGGCCGCAATCGCATCCTCGGCCGGCCGCGTGGCCTTGCGTGTCGTCGCGTCGTCCGCGGCCGCGTGGCCCGACACCTTGCCGTCGTAGCTCACCGCGCCGATGCCGCCCAGGAAATGGCAGCCGATCGCACCGGCGACGTAGAGGCCTGGCAGGTTCGTCTCCATCCGCTTCGTGTCGGCGTTGATCCCGCCCTGTCGCATGTGCCACGTGATGCCGCACTCGATCCGGTCCTTGCCGATGTCGAGGCCGAGCTTCGTCCACACCTTCGCCTGGTGCTGGCCTGTGCTCGTGATCTCGCGCGGGATGTGGTCGTAGCCCGACCAGTAGCCGCCGTCCCAGCGCGCCTTGCCCGCGACGACCTCGCGCGAGAGCCGCCGGATCTGCTCGGTGTACGGCGCCGACACGCCGGGACTGTGCGTCTTCTGCTCGAAGAACATCTCGCCCTCCGAGTTGTACAGGCGCGACGTCTCCGACGTGCCGATGAGCGGGTTCGGATACAGGTGAAACCGCATCCACGACTTCGGCCATCCGACGTCGCTCACGTGCCACCACTGAATTTCGAGGTTCGCGAGCTCGACGCCGGCCCGTAGCGCCATCGCCACGCCGTCGGCCGATTGCTCGCGCGTGCCGGTCGAGCGGCTCGCGAGATAGTCGGAATGGCCGGTTGCCAGAATCACCGACTTCGCGGCGATGACGAAGAAGCGCCCGCGGCGATAGTCGAGCACGGTTGCGCCGACGACGCGCTCGCCGTCGGTCAGAAGCGATGTCGCTGCGCATTCCTCGTACACCGGAATGCCGCGGCGGAAGATCTCGCGCCGCCGCTTGTCGAGGATCGCCGGCCCAGTCGCACCCTGCTTGTGCGCGATCACGTTGGGCGTGCGCCGGCTTCCGGTCGGGTGGATCTTTCCTTGCTCGTTGCGGCGCCAGTAGGCGCCAAGCCGCTCGAGATCGCCGAAGAATTCGTCGCGCAGATACGCTTCGAGTCGCTTGCAATACGCCTGGTCCGCGAGGTAGTGGTTGTAATAGCGGACCATGAAGATCAGCCGATGACGGTCGCGCTCCTCGGCGCTCATGTCGTCGACGAGCCAGTGCTGCGTCGGGGTGCCGAAAGGGATCGTGCTCGCGAAGATCGAGCAGCCGCTCTTTCCTACGAGGCCCTTGACGGCCATCGTCACTTTCGCACCGCGATCGTCGGCGGCAAGGACTGCGCTCGTGCCGCCCGCGCCTCCACCGATGACGAGAACATCGGTGTCGATCACATCGGCCATCCCGCTCCTCCTGCGACCGGTCCCGGGTCAGACACCATACTCGTTGACTGTCGCGGGCATTCGCGACAATGCATCGTGAGCGTGGTGTCTAACCCCGGACCGGGACTCGCGGCGTCGCGAGCTTCTGCAGTGATTTTCCGTATTGCGGAAATTATATTTGCGAATCGAAATTATCACCCCCCCTTCGAGCGTGTCAAGGCTTCGCAGCGGCAATGAATCTCGCTACAGTCGGCGGCCAATTTCTTGCAGATTGGAGAGCGTGCGTGACGGCCAGTCTTGACGAGCATCTGCGCAATCTCGAGCGGCGCGGGCAATTGCTGACGGTGCGCAGGCAAGTCGATCCGAAGTTCGAACTGAACGCGGTCGTGCGCAAGGTGCAGGCGGGACCGAACCTGCCGCTGCTGTTCACGAACGTGCGCGGCTCGCCCTATCCGGTCGCGAGCAACCTCTTCGGTAACTATCGGCTGATCGCCGAACTGCTCGGCTGCGACATTGGCGGTGTCGCCGCGCGCTGGGCGGAACTGACGGGATCGTCGGCGCCGATCGCCGACGTGCATTCGGCCGGCAGCGCCGAATACGAATCCATCGCGCTCGCCGACATCCCGCACCTTACGTTCTCCGAAAAGGACGCCGGCCCGTACATCACCGCGGGCGTGATCATCGCGCGCGATCCCGACACGTCGGTCGTGAACCTGTCGTATCACCGAATGCAGATCGTCGACGACGCCGAATTGCGCTGCCGGCTTTCGACATCGGGCGATCTCTACCGGATTCAGCAGAAGATGGAGAAGCGCAACGAGCCGACGCCCGCCGTCGTCGCGATCGGCATGCCGCCGGCGGTGATGCTTGCCGGCTCGGCAACGATCGGCCCGATGAACAGCGAATACGACTTCGCGGCCCGAATTTCGGGCAAGCGATTTCCGACGCGTGCATCGTCGATTGCCGGACTGCCGATCCCGGCGCAGACCGAGTTCCTGATCGAAGGCGAGATCCTGCCGGGCGTTCGGCGTCGCGAGGGACCGTTCGGCGAATGGATGGACTACTATGTGCCGCCGAGCGACAACCACGTCTTCTCGGTCAAGCGCGTGCTCGCAAAGCGCAACGCAACTTTCTACGCCATCAGCTCGGGCTCCGCCGAGGAGCTCGCGATGACGGCCGTGCCGCTCGCCGGCGGCATCTACAACGGGATTCGCACATGGGTATCGGGACTGCTCGACGTCACGTGCTTTCCGCTGCTGCAATTCTGCGCGATCAAGCTGATCAAAACCGCCGACGGCCAGCCGCAGCGCGCGATGATGGCCGCGTTCGGCGCCGAGATGAATCGCGTGCTGTATTGCATCGTGGTCGACGACGACGTCGACATCCATAATTGGTCGGACGTGCTGTGGGCGATGGGCACGCGTTGCAGGCCCGATCGCGACATCATGCAGATCCCCGGCGTGCCGTCGTTCGCGCGGGACCCGCATCGCCAGCATTGGGGCCGCATCGGCATCGATGCGACGAAGCCGCTCGAGCACGCGGCCGACTTCGAGCGCAAGAAGACACCGGGACTCGATACGTTGCGGCTCGAGGATTACATTTCGGAGAGCACTGGAGGAGAACGATCATGATCTCGAACGTTTGGCGTCGTGCAACCTGCTTCGCGCTGGCGCTTGCCGCGGGGCTGGCCACCCTTCCCGCCTTCGGCGAGGAATCGGTCAACCTCGCGCTCGACTGGGTCGTGAACGGCACGCACGCGGGCTACTACGTCGCGCGCGAGAAAGGCTTCTACAAGGACGCGGGCCTCGACGTAGCGATCTCGCGCGGCTTCGGTTCCGGCGACACGATCAAGCGCGTTGCCTCGAAGTCGGCGCAGTTCGGCATCGCGGACACGGGCGCGGTCATTGCCGCGCGCGCGAACGACGATTTGCCGGTGCGCATCGTCGCAATGATCTACGACCGCGCGACGCTCGGTCTCATCTACCTCGCCGAATCGGGAATCAGGAAGCCGAAGGACATCGAGGGACGCGCGATCGGGCGCACGGCGTCGGGCGCTTCGGTCAACATGTTTCCCGGATTCCTCAAGGCGAACGGCATCGATCGAAGCAAGATCCGCGAAGTGGTTGTCGACGGCGCGACGTTCGCGCCGCTTTTGTTGTCCGGCAAGGTCGACGCGGTGCTCGAGCAGAGCATCAACATCGGCAAGTTCCGCCGCGCCGCCGCCGAGCAGGGCAAGCACGCGCTTGCGATGAGTTACGCGGACTATGGGCTCACCGCATACGGCAACGCGGTCGTCGTCAATCCCGACATGCTGCGCGACAAACCGGACGTGGTACGAGGCTTCGTCGCCGCCTCGCTCAAGGGAATGGCGTACGCGTTCGCGCATCCGGACGAGGCGATCGCCATACTGCGCAAGAGCAATCCCGAAGTCGGCGCGGACACCGCGATGGACGAGCTCGTCACCCTCAAGGAAATGGAAACGACGCCGGCGCTTCAGAAGGCCGGCCTCGGGACGATCGACGTCGCTCGCCTCGAGAAGACGCGCGACATCGTCACCGAAGCGCTGTCGCTCAGGCACAAGGTGTCGGTCGAGGATCTCTACGCACCCGGCTTTCTTCCGAAGACGCCGGTGCTTCCCTGATCGGCTCGTCACGTCGAACGGACCTGGCACGCGTGTGGCGAGCGCCGCCGCACCGGTGATTTCGGCCGATCCCTCCACGCGACCTGCCGGCGGCGGGATATCTGCGACTGCACCACAGCCGCTGGTGTCGATCGAAGGGGTCACGCGCCGCTTCGTGACGCGCGCAGGCACCGAAGTCAGCGCGCTCGACAACGTTACGCTCGCGATCGAGCGCGATCAGTTCGTCACCGTCGTCGGCCCGAGCGGCTGCGGCAAAACGACGCTGATGAAGCTCGTCGGCGGGATCATTCAGCCCACGCGCGGACTCGTGCGATTGAACGGCGCGCCGCTTACGCGTCCATCACGCAGGATCGGCATGGTTTTCCAGCGTCCGATCCTGCTGCCGTGGTGCTCGGTGCTCGACAACGTGCTGTTTCCGCTGCGCATGCTGGGCTGGCCGATCGCGCCGCGCATGGCGCAGGCGCGAAAGCTGATCGAGCTCGTCGGCCTGCGCGGCTTCGAGAACGCACTGCCGATGGAGCTGTCCGGCGGCATGCAGCAACGCGTGTCGATCTGCCGCGCGCTGATCTACGACCCGGAAGTGCTGCTGATGGACGAGCCGTTCGCGGCGCTCGACGCGATGATGCGCGAAGAGTTGGGCTTCGAGCTTTTGCGCATCTGGAACGAGCAACGCAAGACTGTCGTGTTCATTACCCACAGCATCAGCGAAGCGGTGATGCTCGCCGACCGCGTCATCGTGATGACGGCGCGCCCCGGCCGCATCGTGATGGACGTCGCGATCACGCTGCCGCGCCCGCGAACGCCGGACACCGAATTCAGCGACGGATTCAAGCAATTCGTGAAGACCATCAAATCAGCGGTCTACGCCGAGGCGAAATCGCATTGAGGCACGTTGCGTGAAGCCGCTGCTTCGTCGAACATTGGCCGAATACGCGCGCGGGGCGCTCGCGGTGGTCGCGATTCTCGTCGCGTGGGAGGTGTTGTGCCGCGTCTTCGCGATCCCGAAATGGCTGTTTCCGGCGCCGAGCCGAATCGTCGAGGAGACCTGGGCGATACGCGGCGTCCTGCCGATGCATTTCGCCGCCACGCTTTCGACCGTGCTCGGCGGCTTCGCGCTCGCGGTCGTCGCCGGCATTCCAATCGCCGTGCTCGTCGTCTATTCGCCGTTCCTGCGACGCGTGATCTTTCCGTTCCTGCTCACCCTGCAATCGGTGCCCAAGGTCGCGCTCGCGCCGCTGCTGTTGCTCTGGGTCGGTTACGGGCAGTTCTCGAACATCATCATCGCGGCGACCGTCGCATTCTTTCCAATCGTCATCAACACGGCAACCGGCCTCGAATCGGTCGACAAGGAGCTCCTCGAGCTCACGACGTCGCTCGACGCCGGTACGGCGCGCGTCTTCTGGCGCGTGCGGCTGCCATGGGCGTTGCCGTACATCTTCAGCAGCTTCAAGGTCGCGATCACCCTTGCGGTGATCGGCGCCGTTGTCGCCGAGTTCGTCGGCTCCGACAAGGGGCTCGGCTACCTGATCCTCACGAGCTCAGGGGCGATGAAAACCTCGGTGATGTTCGGCGTGCTCGTGCTGCTGTCGCTCCTCGGCATCGCGAGCTTCTATGCGGTGGCATGGATAGAGCGGCGGCTTTGTCCGTGGTACATGCCAACAGGCGCGGAGACGCAGGCGACGTGACGCGAAATCGCACGAGGTCATACGAACCATGAATGAAACGATCGTCCCGCAACTGAACGACATCCCGCTTTATCGGCCGCGCAAGCCGCCGCTGACGTTCTTCGAAAGCGACTACCTCGCCGAGCTCTCGGGGACATGGCGGCGTTCCTGGGGAAGTCAATCGAGCTACGCCAAGCTTCGCGCCGTGATCGTTCATCGTCCCGGATCGGAAGCAGCCTTTGGCGACGAGGATCCGGATTTCGTCAATTTGCCGACGGGGCTTCCGGACCTTGCGAGAATGCAGGCGCAGCATGATGCGTTCGTCGATGTGCTCGTCGAAAACGGCGTCGAGGTCATCCGGCTCGACGCGCCCTCGCCGCCGATCGGCACCTACGGAATACCGCTGCGCAGCGCTACCTATACGCACGAGACGCTGATGGTGAGAGGCGGCGCGATCATCTGTCGCTGTGCGCCCGCATACAAGCGCGGCCTCGAATACTTCCAGTCGCGAACGATCGGCACGCTTGGCTGCCCGATCCTCTACACCGTGCACGGCAAGGGATTCTTCGAGTCGAGCAATGCGGTGTGGCTCGACAAGCGCAGTCTTCCACTCGCGATCGGACAGCGCGCGAACGCGGAGGGCGTTCGACAGGTAAGCGCAGTGCTGCAGGACTTCGGCGTCGACGACATCCATGTCGTCCACCTGCCAGGTCCCCTCAACACGCGCAACGTACAGACCGGCGGCAGCGGCGGCACGTTCCATCTCGACATGGTGTTCGGTGTCGCGGCGCCGCGCATCGCGGCGATCTACCCGGCGTGCGTCGGCTACGAATTCATCGACTACCTCCTGCACGCGAAGGGCTTCGACCTGATCGAGATCCCCGAATCGGAGGTCAACGGTTGCCCGTCGAACTTTCTCGCCATCGAGCCGGGGAAGGTCGTGATGCCTGCGGGGAATCCGATTGTGACGGCGGAGCTGCGAAAGCGTGGCATCACCGTCATCGAGATCGAGCTCGGCGAATTCACCAAGGCGGGCGGTGGTCCGACGTGCATGACGATGCCGCTGATACGGGACGAGGAGAAGGAGTGAGCTGACCGGACGATTTCAAGGCCGGTGTCCGCTTGTGCGTTGAACCGTGTTCACCGATAAGGGGCTGCTACGGGCCATCTGAGATTCAACCAAAACACCGTCCCAGAAGCTTCCGCGCACGCTCCAGCGCCGCCTCCGGCAGCGTGTGCCGCGGCGGAAAATCGCCGCCCGGCCGCGTTGCATCGACGATCATCTTCGCGGTCATGCCGGCGTGATTGGACGGATCGAGGATCGCGCCCATCGCGTTGCGGATAACGTCGATGTCGTCGTCGGCCTGCATCCGCGTCGCCATCGCCCACAACACGTCGCGATCATCGAGGATGTTTACGTCGTCGTCGACGACGACGACGAGCTTGAGGCTCAGATCGTCGCCGAGCGCGACGGCAGCAGCGTTTCGCGCCTGTCCCGGCGCCGGATCGCGCAGCGCTATATACGCATGCAGCCGGCATGTACCCGACTTCGGATACGAGACGGCGGTCGCGTTCGGAAAATGCTGGCGCAACGTGCGCAGAAGACGCGCCTCGGACGGCACGGCGAGCAGGCTCGTATGTTCGTCCGAGATGCCGGGCACGATGTCCTGATAGAGCGCGTCACGGCGATGCGTGATCGCCGAAACCTCGAACACGTGCTCGGTCGAGCGCGCCGACGCGTAGCCTGTGAACTCGGCGAACGGACCTTCGGGCTCCCTCGCCTTGCACAGGATCCGGCCTTCGAGCACGATTTCCGCGTCGATCGGCACCTCGATGGGCACCGTCGCGCAACGCGTGATCTCGAGCGGCTTGCCCATCATGGCGCCGACCACCGCGTATTCGTCCGTAGTAATCGGACCCTTCCACAAGCCGCCGAACGTGAACAGCGGATGCGCGCCGATGACGACCGCGATCGGCACGTCCTGTCCGCGCTTCTCGGCGCGCTGCACGTAGTTCCACAAATGCCGCCTGCTGTGCAGACTCGTGCCGATGCGATTGCGACCCTTCACCTGCATCCGGTGAAAACTGGCGTTGCGTACGCCGCTGTCCGGATCCTTCGCGATGACGATCGCGTTGGTGATGTAGGGCCCCGCGTCTTCGGTGAAATGACGCATGATCGGCAGATAGCCGAGATCGACTTCGTCGCCACGTTGCACGACGTCGTGTATCGGGCCGCCATCGCGAACGACGGGCTCCAGCGTGCGGTCGTTCCGCGACGCCCATTCCTCGATCAGTCGCTCCTCCGGCACACCGAGTGCGAGTGCGTAACGCCGCCTCGCGCCGAACACGTTCGTGGCGACGGGAAAGCGCGATTCGCGGACGTTCTCGAACCACACGACCGGCGAGCGGCCGGTCTTCTCCATCTCCATCACGAACGCGCTGATGTCGTAGTCGAGGTTCACCTGGTCGCGGACGCGCAAAAGATCGCGGGGATCGTTTGCTTCGACACGGGCGAGGAAGCTTCGCAGCGTGAACGGCGATGCGTCTTCGGTCATGAGGCTTCGTGCTCCTTCGTTGTCGCCCACGGGCGATGCGCTCGTCACAGAATTTTCGAGAGAAACGACACGAGGCGCGGGTCGGTGGTGTTGGAAAAAAAGCGCGCGGGCGGCGCCTCGACCGCGATCGTCCCGCTTTCCATGAAGACGATCCGATCGGCCGCTTCGCGCGCGAAGCCCAGCTCGTGCGTCACGATGACCATCGTCATGCCGGTCCCGACCAGCTCGCGAATCACCTGCAACACCTCGTTCACCATTTCCGCATCGAGCGCGGACGTCGGCTCGTCGAACAGCATCACACGCGGTTCCATCGCCAGCGCACGGGCGATCGCGACGCGCTGCTGCTGGCCGCCCGAGAGCTGCTCGGGATACTTGTCGATCTGATCCCCGATGCCCACGCGCGAAAGCAGGCGCTCGGCGCGGGCGTCCGCCTCCTCGCGGCTCACGCCGCGTGCGCGCATCGGTGCGAGCACGACGTTTCGGCGCACCGTCATGTGCGGAAACAGGTTGAAGCTTTGGAACACCATGCCGACTTCACGGCGGATTCGCGTAACATCGGCGCGGCTGCCCGGAAGCCGGATGCCGTCCACGGTGATCGATCCTTCGTCGATCGACTCGAGCCCGTTGATCGTGCGAAGGAGCGTGGACTTGCCGCCACCCGATGGCCCGACGACGCAGACGACTTCGCCGCGGCGCACGCGGAAGTCGATTCCGCGAAGCGCTGCGAACGCCCCGTAGCGACGCGTCAGTGATTCACAGCGAATGATGTCTTCGACCGGCGATTGGCGCGTTGCCGCCTCGGCTTTCGCCGAATCGAGCATCGCTTCAGTATCCCCGCTCATCGTGTCTTTCTCGCGAGCACGCGCTCGTAGCGCTGCGCGAGCAGGCTCAGCGGAAAGATCAGCGCGAAATAGAAGATGCCCACCGCGGTGAAAAGCTCGAAGTAGCGATAGCTCTGGCCGCTCACGATGTTCGCCTCGTAAACGAGCTCGGCGACGCCGATGGCGGATGCGAGCCCCGACACCTTGACGATCAGCGTCACGACGCCGATGAACGCGGGAATCATCGTGCGCAGCGCCTGCGGCAGCACAACCTCGGCCCACGTGAAGACCTCCGGAATGCCGAGCGCTCGCGCGGCCTCCGTCTGCCCGCGCGGAACCGCAAGGATGCCTGCGCGAAAGATCTCGGCGAGAAATGCACCTGCATAAAGCGACATCGAGCTCGCGGCTGCGGCGAACGACGACAACTTCGCGCCCAGGATGAGCGGCCCGCAATAGTAGATCCAGAACATGACGACCATCTCGGGAATCCCGCGCATCACCGTGACGTAGGTCGACGCGATCCAGCACAGCGGCCCGCGCTGCAAAAGCTTGCCGAGGCACGCGATCATGCCGAGCACGATGCCTGCTGCGAGCGCTACGAGGACGAGAAGCAGCGTGAGCCTGAGGCCCGAAAGAAGCTCCGGCAGGTGCCGAACGATGACGGTCGTGTCGAAATGCATCGGATCGAAGCGGCGCTATCGCGGGATGCGCGTCGCGATCTCGACCCATCGCGCAAAGCGCGCAACGATCAGGTTGAGCAGCAGATAGACGACGCCGACCGCCGTCATCACCTCGATCGGCTTGAATGTGTAATCGCTGATCTTCGCGGCCACGGTCATCAACTCGCCTACCTGGATCAGCCCGAGCAACGCGCTGCCGTTTAAGAAAGAGAGCGCGAGATTCGCGAACGCCGGGATCATGATCTTGAGCGCCTGCGGCAGGATCACTTCGAGCCACAGTGACCACGCCGGCAGTCCGAGCGCGCGCGCTGCCTGCCACTGCCCGCGCGGCACCGCTTGGATACCGGCGCGCGCGATGTCGGCGAGATAGGCGCTCGATTGAAGCGTCAATGCGATGAAGCCGCTTTCGAGCGCCGTCGTCGAAATGCCGGTAAGAACCGGCAAACCGAAATGCACCCAGAAGAGCTGGACGATCAGCGGCGTGTTCCGCCAGAGCTCGACGTACGCGACGATCAGCCAGCGAATCGGACCAATCGGCATTTGCAACAGGACCGCGATCACGACACCGACGCTCAGTCCAACGGCGAGCGAGGTGGCCGTGATCGCCAGCGTCATCGCCGCGCCGCGCGCAAGCGGCCGCCAATATTCGACGAGAACGTGAAAGTCGAGCGTCGCGACGAACTTCCAGTCGACGGCGGCGGCGATCGCCCAGACGATGCCGATGCCCGCGACGAGCGAGATCGCGCTCTGCAGATCGAAACGGAATCGGGCGCCGGAACGAACCGCGGAAGCGCCGAGTGCGGTGTTCGTCACGCTCGTCGCCTGTGCTTTGCGGCGCTCGTATCGCTAATGCGGCAGGCGGCGGCGCGTCGATCCGGCCGCCGCCTGGTGCGTCACTTCAGACTCGACATCCACTTGTCGGTGATCGCCTTGAGCTTGCCGGTGCGTTCGAGGTCGTCGAAGACGACGTCGAGATACTGCTGGAAATGGTATTCGCCGCGCGGCAGCATGAACGCAAATGGCGTCGGGTCGAGCAGCTTGTCGCCGAGTGGGCGCAGCTTGAGATTCGGGTTCTGCTTTAAAAAAATCAGGCTCCCGACGTAGCCCGCGAACGCGGCGTCCGCCCGACCCGCGGCGACCTCGAGCAGATGCGGCTGCGTCGCGTCGGAGGTGAGGAGCTTGACCGTCGCGTGCTTGAAGAATCGCTTGGCGTAGGTTTCCTCGGCGGTGCCGGAACGCGTGACGATCGTGACGCCCGGCTTGTCGATGTCCTCGTACGTTTTCGCCGTCGAGTTCACCGGCACGAAGATGGTCTTCGTCTCCGCCGCGTAGGCTCGCGTGAACAGCACCTGCTCGGCGCGCGCCGGTGTGATGTACGTCGCGGCCGAGGACAGATCGCATTTGTGCGTGTTGATGCTCGGAATGAGGCCGGCGAAGCTCGTGTCGACGCGCTCGATCTTCACGCCGAGGTCCTTCGCGATCTCGGCCTCGATGTCGACGTCCAGTCCTTCCCATTCGCCGCTCTTCGGGTTCTTGACGTTGTACGGCGGATAGGCCGCCTCGCAGATCATGATCGAGCCGCGTTGCTTGATCTGCGAAAGCAGCGAATCGGGCTCGGCCGCCACCGCGGCGCCCGCGATCAGGACGCCGATGACGACCGCGCCGAATGTCCACTTGCTCATATTGCGTCTCCTCCTTCGGAATCCTTGTCTTCGCACGTGCCGGGAGCGGCGCATGTTGTCGTTTCTCCGCGACCGCGCGTGGAGCTCGGTCAACGGCTTGCTCAGTGACCTTGGAATTTCCGATTAACGGAAAGGATATCTGGGTTCCGGAATTATTATGAGCGACCGATGCATTGTCAAACGAGCGAGTTCGCGCTTCGATGGCGCAGGCGCCTCGCGATCGCCGTCCGCATTTTTCCATTTTCACGCAAGCCGATTTCCATATAATGGAACGCCGCGCCGCCACGCGCAACGCAGCCATCCACGAAAAGGAGAGCACGCCCGATGGAAGAGAAGACGTTTAGGTTTTCGCGGATGCACGCCGATTTCCAGACGCGCGACGCGCAGTCGGTGTTCGGGTGGCGCTTCACGCCGCGGATCATCTTCAAGGCGGGCAAGGGAACGAAGCTCGTCGACGTGGATGGCAACGAGTACTACGACCTGACGTCGGGGATGATGTGCATGATCCTCGGCCATTCCCATCCCGAATTGACCGAGGTGATGCGCGATATGGCGGGCCAGGTCGTTCACATGTCGTCCTGGTACTCGAATCCGTGGATCGTCGAGTTTGCCGAGCTTCTCGGCAGCACGCTCCCCGGCAATCTCAAGGTCGTCAACTTCGCGGTCACCGGTTCCGAGGCGAACGAGGTCGCGATGCGCATGGCGCTTGCGGCGACCGGCAAGTACGACATCGTCTCGATGATCCGCGGCCTGCATGGCGGGTCGCTTGCCGTCGAAGCGCTGACCACCGTCGGCGGCAACCGCCGCAAAAGCCTCGGCCCCCTGATGTTTCCCGCGAAGTCGAACGCGATCCTGCCGCCGTTCTGCTATCGCTGCCCGGTCAACAGGACATATCCCGGGTGCGACATCGCCTGCCTCGAGCAGAGCGAGGAGATGCTCGAGTTCGTCACCAGCCAGAACATCGCGGCGATCCTGCAGGAGACGATTCCGGTGTCCGGCGGCATGATCGTTCCGCCTGCCGAATGGCTGCCGCGCCTTGCCCAAATGGCAAAGCGATGGGGCGCGCTGCTGATTCTCGACGAGGCGCAACTCGCGCCTGCGCGCACCGGCAGGATGTGGGGGCTCGAGCACTATGGCGTGACGCCCGACATCGTCACGTTCGGCAAAGGTCTCTCGGCCGGTCTCGCGGTGTGCGGCACCATCACCACGCCTGAGATCGCGGAGAAGGTGCGCGGCGACGCCGGCCTGCCCTGGGCGGGCACGTATTCGGGCGATCCGTTCACCGCGGCGGTGGCGCTCAAGCAACTGGAGATCGTGATTCGCGACAACCTTGCGGAACGTGCGCAGCGGCTCGGTGAGCTCGCGATCCGCGAGCTCGATGTGCTCAAAGCGAAATACCCGGTCATTGGCGACATTCGCGGCAAGGGGCTCTACCGGATGCTGGACATCGTCAAGGATCCGCAAAGCCGCACGCCGGACCCGCTCATGGCCGAGCGCATTCGCTACAACGCGCTGCTCGAAGGCGTGGCGACGATCGCCGTCAAGCATTACGTGCGCTTCTGCCCGCCGCTCATCGTCACCGAAAGCGAGATCAAGGACATCGTCGGGCGGCTCGAGATCGCGGTCAAGCGCGCGATGGACGGATTTCCGAAGGACGTCGACTTCCGCCGCTCGGGTTCGCTGGCGGTTGGCAATCGCCCCGTCGACGAGGAGGTCGAAACGACGGCGTGATGTTGCCAGGGATTCGAAGACACATACGAACGGAGGAGAGAATGGGCTCGAGGAGGGAATTCATCGCCAAGGCAACGGGCACGATCGCAGGCGCCGGAATTGTCGTCGCGCAGAACGCGACCGCAGCCCCGCCGGAATCGCCGGCAAGCGCGAGCGGAAAATCGAAGCTCGACGAGGTGCTGGCGCGCGGCAAGGTGATCGTCGGCGTGACGAGCGAAGCGCCGCCTTTCGGCTTCGTCGACGACAAGGGCCAGCTCGTCGGGTTCGACATCGACATCGCGAAGCTCATCGCCAAGCAGATCTTCGGCGACGAATCGAAGATCGAGCTCTTCAAGCAGGGCTTCGCCGCGCGCTGGCCGAACGTCGAGAACGGCACGATTGATTTTGGTGCGCAGGTGACGACGGTCTATCCCGACCGCGCGCTGCGCGTCGCATTCACGCGTCCCTACATCGACAGCGGCATCGTGCTCGTCGTCAAGAAGGACAGTGCGATCAAGTCGGTTTCCGATCTCGATTCGGCGTCGAACACCGTCGCGCACCTCACCGCACCTGTGCAGGAGGAGCGCGGCAAGCGGCTCTATCCGAAAGCGAAGTTCCTGACGTTCGACTCGATCTCGGCGCAGTTCAACGCGGTCAAGCTCGGGCGCGCCACCGCGGCGCAGCTCGACGCGCCGGTCGCGCTCTGGTACGTCAAGGACAATCCGGACATCCGCATCCTCGATCAGTGGCTCACCGATGTCACCGGCAACGCGGTCTTCCTGCGTCCGAACGACTTCAAGTGGTGGCTGTTCCTCGATACAGTCGTCGCCGAAATGACCGGCGGCAGCCGCTACAGCGACTACAAGGCGATCTACAGGAAGTGGTTCGGCGTCGACCCGCGCAGCACGCGCGTGGCGCAGTCGGGACGCTGACGCGGATTTCCGCGGGACGGGCGCGCCAACCCGGACGCGCCTTGGCCGGTCGCCTCGCGCGACCCTACATCGCGAGAAACTCTCGCGTAACCTCGCACATCCGCCCCACCGCGTTCGATGGATTACGCCGCGCAGACCGCGCTGTTCCTGATCGCGCAGTTCCCGAAGCTCTTTGCCGGCTTTCTGATCACGCTCGGAATCGCGGCAGCCGCGATTCCGCTCGCGCTCGTACTCGGCCTGTTGCTGCTCGCGCCGCGGATGTCGCGCAACCGCATCGCGCGCGGCGGCGCGATCGGCTACGTCGACTTGATGCGCAATACGCCGCTCCTCGTGCAGATCTATCTCATCTACTTCGGACTGCCGGTCCTCGGCTTCTATCCGTCCGAATTCACCTGCGGTGTGGTCGGCATCGCGCTCCAGCACGGCGCTTTCCTGGTCGAGACGTATCGCGCGGGCATCGAGTCGATCAGCGATCGCCAATGGGACGCCGCGAAAGCGATCGGCATGGGACGGTTCAAGGCATTTCGCGTCGCGATCCTGCCGCAGGCGCTCGTGCGCATCCTCGGGCCGCTCGGAAACCAGCTCATCGTGCTCGTCAAGGACACCTCGCTCGTGTCGGCCATCGGCGTTGCCGAGCTCACGATGACCGGCAAGGTGATCATCGAGCGCAGCGCGGCGTCGGTCGAGATCTTCGTGGCTGTCGCGCTCTTCTATCTGGTGCTCACGACGATCCTCGGCGCGCTGTTTCGCGTTGCCGAGTACCGCATGGCCGAAAGACTCGGATGAGGATCCTCGTCGGAAATCTGCCCTACCTGCTGCAAGGCGCGCTCGTCACGCTGCTGCTTTCGATCGCCGTCGTTGTCCTCGGCACGCTCCTCGGCGTCGCCCTCGGCATCGCTGCAACCACGCGATCGCGCTTGGCACGCGTGCTCGTTGCCGCTTATGTCTTCGTGCTGCGCGGCATCCCGGTGCTCGTCGTGATGTTCGTCGGCTACTACGCGTTTCCGGCCGCGGGACTCCGCGTCAGCGCGTACGTCGCCGTCGGACTGGCGCAGATCGTCTACGTCGCGGCGTTCGTCGCCGAGATCGCGCGAAGCGCGATCCTCTCGGTTCCCGAAGGCCAGATCGCCGCCGCGCGAAGCCTCGGCATGCGGCGGCGCGCGATCCTGCGGCAGGTCATCCTGCCGCAGGCGACGCGGATCGCCGTTCCGCCGCTTCTGAACAGTGCGCTCACCGCAGTCAAGCAGACATCGTATGCGTCGGTCGTCGGCGTGTGGGAGCTCACGTACGCCGCGCGCGAGATCGTCGAGCGCACGCTCGCAGCATTCCAGATCTTCCTCGGCGTCATGGCCATCTACTTCCTGATCTGCTATCCGCTGTCGCTCGCTGCGCGCTGGAGCGAGCGCCGCTTCGCGTTCGTTCATTGAGCGCGGCAACGATGGCCGCCATCCCGCACACGCCGATGATCGAAGTACGCGATCTACGCAAGACGTACGGAGCGCTCGAGGTGCTCAAAGGCGTGAGCTTCGACGTCGCCAGAGGCGAGGTCGTCGTCGTGCTCGGGCCGAGCGGCTCGGGCAAATCCACGATGCTTCGCTGCATCAACCATCTCGAAGGCTACGATGGCGGCGAAATTCGCATCGACGGCGTCACCGTCGGCTACGACACGACATCGCGCGGGCGCAATCCGCATTCCGAAGCCGTCAACGCCCGCCTTCGCGAGCAGGTCGGCATGGTGTTCCAGAGCTTCAACCTCTTTCCGCATCGCACGGCGATCGAGAACGTGATGATGGGACCGGTGCACGTGCGCGGCGTCGCGAAGCGGCAGGCGCGCGAGCTCGCTGCGGCGTTGCTTCACAAGGTGGGCCTGTCGAGCAAGGCCGATCAATACCCCGCGAAGCTTTCCGGCGGCCAGCAGCAGCGCGTCGCGATCGCGCGCGCACTCGCGATGCAGCCCAAGGTGATGCTCTTCGACGAAGTGACCTCCGCCCTCGACCCGGAGCTCGTCGGCGAGGTGCTGCGCGTCATCCGCGATCTCGCGCAGGAAGGCATGACGATGATCATCGTCACCCACGAGATCCATTTCGCGCGCGACGTCGGTGATCGCATCGTGTTCATGGACGACGGCGTGATCGTCGAGCAAGGGCCGCCCGAGCGCATCCTGTCGAATGCCGCCGGCGCACGCCTTCGCACCTTTCTTCGCCGCTATCAAGGCGACTACGCGGCGGGTGCGTGACGCATACGAAGGGAAGCCTCGACTCGCCCGCGGCGCGGCTTCTGGCCGTGCTCTCCGCGGTTGCGCGCATGCGAAGCGCGTCGGTCTCGGGCGTGGCCGAGGCGCTCGCCATGCCGGTCGCGACGACACACCGCGCATTGAGCGAGCTCGAACGGCTCGGCTATCTCCAACGCGTACCGGGCAGCCGCCTGTGGACGGTCGCGTATCGACTCGTCGGGCTTGCTTCGGACGCGCTGACCGCGGCGACTGGTGGGATCACCGCGAACGCGATCCTGCGCGGACTCACCGAGCGCATCGGCGAGATGACGAGCTTTGCCGTGCAAAGCGGCGACGAAGTGCTCTACATTGCGAGCGTCGAATCCCCGCATGAACTGACGCTCTCGTTTCGCGCCGGAAGAAAGGCGCCGCTCTACTGCACGTCGAGCGGACGGCTGTTCCTCGCGCGCCTCGCCGATGCCGCGCTCACTCGCTACCTGAAGGCATCGCCGCTTCGCGGGTTCACACCTCGCACGGTCACCGACCCCGAAGAGCTTCTCGGCATCATCGGGCGTGTGCGCAGGCAGGGTTACGCGATGACGCATCAGGAATACGTGCTGCACGTCGTCGGCGCAGCCGTGCCCGTGCAAAGCGAAGACGGCACCTTCTACGGCGCGGTGTCGATCGCCGCGCCCGACGTGCGAACGGGCGCAGCGCGAATGCGCGCATTTCTTCCGGCGATGAAGGATGCGGCGGCGCGCCTCGCACGCGCGTTCCGCGGCGTATGATGCCCTCCGCGACGGTGCTTCCGTCATATGCCACGATCGGGAGGAAGCCATGCCGGAGATCAAGGCCGGATCGATCACGCTCAACTACGATCGCCAGGGCAGCGGCGAGCCGCTGGTTCTGATCCCCTATCTCGCGGCCGACCACGCGTGCTATGCGTTCCAGGTCGCTGACTACGCGAAGCACTTCACCTGCATCTCGCTCGATCCGCGGGGCACCGGAGAATCGGACAAACCCGCCGGGACGTACACCGTCGAGATGTTCGCCGACGACGTGGCCGCGCTGATGCAGGCGATCGGGATCGACAAGGCGCACGTCTTCGGACTGTCGCTCGGCGCCGCAACCGGCATGTGGCTTGCCGCGAAGTACCCCGAGCGCGTGAAGTCGTTGTCGCTGCATAGCGGCTGGACAGCGAGCGACGCGTACGTGACCACGGTGGTCCAAGGCTGGCAGCTCATGGCGCGTGCGCTGAACAGCGCCGCGGAAATGGTGATCCAGGGAATCTTCCCGTGGTGCTTCACACCGGAGCTCTACGCGCAGAAACCGGAGTACATCGAATCGCTCGCCCAGTTCGTGCGCGGCCGCCCTGCGCAGCCGGTCGACGCATTCGTTCGGCAATCCGATGCGGTGATCGCCCACGATGCGCGAGGCCAGCTCGAGAGGATCGCCGCGCCGACACAGATCACGTTCGGACGCTTCGATGCGATTACCTCGACGCGCTTCGCCGCACCGCTAAGGGAGGGTATCCGCAATTCGGAGCTCCATGTCTTCGAGGATTGTTCGCACGCGCCGATTTACGAAAACGTCGCGGCCTTCAACGAAACGACGCTCCGCTTCCTGAGCGCGAACAGCGGCTGACGCCATGTTCGTCACACCGTTGTATGCGGGGCTGCTCGCGTTGTGGTTCGTCGTGCTGAGCGCGCGCGTCATCAACCTTCGCCGTCGCGGCATTCCGTTCGGCGACAAGGGCGACCCGGCGATGACGCGCATCGTGCGCGCGCAAGCGAACTTCGCCGAGTACGTTCCGCTCGCGCTTTTGATGCTCGGCTTTCTCGAAGTCGGCCGGCATTCGATCTACGTTTTGCACGCGCTCGGCATCGTGCTGCTCGTCGGTCGTCTTTTGCACGGCTTCGCGCTCTCGTTCGGCTGGTCGATGCGCTTCGGCCGCGTCGCCGGCATTGCGCTGACGTTCTTCGTGCTGGTCGTCGAGGCGGTCCTTTGCATCGAGCAGGGGCTGCGCGGCCAGGCGCTTTGGGGACGATGAATTCTCTCCGGCGCACGCTTCAATGACCGAGACTCTCGCAATATCCGAAACAGCGTTGCCCGCTTACTCCGAAGAACATCTCGCGCGCCTCGACCCGGCCGCGTTGATCGATTTGATGATCGCCGACGAGGATCGCGTGCCCCGCAACGTGATCGATGCGGCGGCGCGGCTCGGCGATCCGATGGTCGCGGCGCTGCAGGATCGCCTGGCCGGGCCATGGGAGCTTTCCGATGAGCTTGGAGGATGGTGGCTCGAGCTCCACGCGGCCATGACTCTCGGTCTGATCGCCCAGGAGAACGCAGGCCTGTTGCTCGTCGAGTTGATGCGACGAATGTCGATCGAGGAGGACGACGACCTGCAAGACTGGCTGGCCGGCGAGTGGCCCGCGCTCTTCGCGAACAAGCCGCAGAGCGTCATGCCGCGTCTCATGGCGCTTTGCGCGGAACGCAACCTGGATTGGTATATCCGCGCGAATGCCGTCGAGCCGGTGCTCGCCAATGCAGCGCGGCAAGGCAACAAGGCGCTCGACGACGCGCTCGCGTGGGTTGCGACGATTGCGGCGGACGAGCAGGAGGATCGGAATTTACGCCTCTGCTGCGGCAATTCGCTGCTCGATTTTCCCCGCGAAGCGCACCGTCCCCTCGTCGAGGACCTGGCGAGGCGCCAGGGCCGCGGGATGTCGGCGCACTTCGTTCTCGACGATGTCTCGCGCGCTTATGCGAAGGGTCACGACGATCCCGCCTGGCGCGGACATGGCGATCCATGGAAGTTCTACTCGCCGAAAGCGATCACCGAGCGCCAGAAACGATGGGCCGAAGAGCGCGAGCCTTCGCACGATTCGACGGATGACGAGGTCGCTTATGCTTCGCCCTACGTTCGCGATGCGCCGAAGATCGGACGCAACGATCCGTGTCCCTGCGGCAGCGGCAAGAAATACAAGAAGTGCTGCTTGTCGATAGCCCAGGCGTAACGCGCTTCGCTCTTCACTTACGGCGCATTAATGCCGCCTCACGCCGCCGGTGGGAGCGGCGTTCTCTCGGAGAGCTCCACGCATACGTCTTCGGGTCCTCGCAGGAAGACGACCTTGCAGCCGCGAAAATCGAGTACATTGGAGCGGATCTCGACGCCGGCCTCGCGAAGTCGCCGCGCCTCGGCGTCGGGGTCGTCCACGGCCAGGCAGACATGATTGAAGCCCGTTTTGCAAAGCGACGGGATGTCGGGATCGAGCAGCGGATCGGGATAAATGTAGCGCAGGAGCTTGATCTCCATCCTCGGCGTGGCGCCGCGAAGCACGAGCGTCACGTGCTCGGCTTCGAGACCCGGGATGTGTGCTGCCTCGGCGAATTTCCCGAACGTCTCGATTTCCAGCCCGCACCGTTCGGCGCCATCTACAGCGCGCGGCTGCTGCATTTCTTGGATGGCGAACGGATCAGGATGGCCCTCGACAAGATCGTTCGCCGGCTCGTACGTGGCGGCAAGGTCTTCCGCGTGAGCGATGCGGTTTACCGGACAATCTTCAAGCCCCTGATTCCGATTTACGAACGTCGCGTCGCGGACGGCGACGCATGGCCGGGATCCTTCGCCGACGTGAGCGCCTGCATTGCGCAAGCCGTGCGCCCCGACAATTGTCCGAAGAAGATGAACTTCTTCGATCCGGCGGTGCTCACGCGCGCGCTCCGCCACGCGGGCCTTGACGTGAAAACGGCCGCGCTTTATCCGTATACCGGCAGCTTCGCGCCTGGCCGCCTCGACGGACGTGAGCTCGCGGGGGCCATCGCTCGCAAGGCGTGATGGTCGCGGGGTCAGCGCTTTTCCGTCCATTGTCTGCCGCAAGCTTCTGCCCATGAACGAGACGACGAAATTCGTAGGCGAGTCACCGTTCGACTCCGACTCGTTGCGTGACGCAATGCCGGCCCCGTTGCACTGGCGAATACGGAAGATCGCGCGCGATGTCTTCAAGGACTGCGTCGCCGGTACCATCTCGTCGGTCGTGCTGATCGCCAACATCATCTCGTTTGGCGCGCTGATGTTCCCTGGTCCGCTCGGCGACGGGATACCGATCGCCATCTGGGCGATGCTGATCGGCAGCTCGGTCGCCGGTTTGTGGATCGCGCTACGCACATCGCTACCGCCGCTTTCGGTCGGCATCGATTCTCCAACCGGCGCGGTGCTGGTGCTGCTGAGCGCGATCACCGCGTCGTCCGTCGTCGCGGCGGGCGAAACGCCCGATGTTGCCGTGCAAACGGTGATGCTCGTGTTCACCGCCGCGACCGTCGTGTCCGGGGGGTTGCTGTATTGCATCGGAATCCTTCGTTGGGGATCGTACTGCCGCTTCGTGCCTTACTTCGTCGTCGGCGGATTCCTGGCCGCGACCGGCTGGTTCCTGGTCGCCGGCGGCATTCGCATGGCCACGGGCTTTACGCTGTCGCTCGAACCCACGGGCCAATCGTGGACGATGGTTTCGACGGCCAAGCTCGGCGCGGCGGTGACGGCGTTCGGGGTGTTGTTGGCGGTTCGGCGATGGAGCAGATCGGCGCTCGCCATGCCGTTTGCGCTTCTCACGATGTGGTTGATCGGCGTCGTCGTGCTGCACAGCGCCGGTTTGTCGGCGCGTCAGCGCGGTTGGTATTTGCCGTCGCTCGGAGCGCTCGGCGCGTGGATTCCGTTCGTCGCTGTAAGGACGACGCGCTTGACCTGGCCGATCGTGATCGCGCTCACGCCGCAATTCATCGCCGTCGCGATCGTCGCGCTGATCTCGGTCGTCACCAAGGTCGCGAGCATCGAGGTCGTACGACAGACGTCGGGCAATCTCGATCGCGAATTCCGTGCGCACGGCGTCGGCAACCTCGTTGCGGCGCCGTTAGGCGGCATTGCGTCTGCGCTGCAGACCGGCCCGAGCATCCTGCTTACGCAAGCCGGCGGCGCGACGCGGATGAGCGGTGTCGCATGCGCGCTGGTTCTCGGCGTCGTCGCTTTGTCGCATTTCGATCTCGTCGGTCTCATTCCCATTCCGATCATCTCCGGTCTCGTCTTCTATCTGGGCTACACATTCTTCGTCGATGCGCTTTCGCGGCCATATGCGCAACGCGCCTGGCAGGATTTGCTGCTCGCCATCTTCATCATGCTCGTATGCATCGAATACGGGTTCGTTGTCGGCGTGCTTGTCGGCGTCGTCGGCGCATGCGTGCGATTCGCGCTCACTTACGCGCGGCTCGGGACGATACGGCGACATGCGACGCGTGTGTTGTTCGCAAGCAATGTCGACCGCTCGGCGGAAGCGTTCGCCTATTTGCGCGAGTCGGGCGAAGCGATCCAGCTTTACTGGCTTTCCGGCTACATCTTTTTCGGCTCGTCGGAAGGACTTTTCGAGCGCATCCGCGGCGACATCGAATTGCGGCCTCCCCGCACGGTGGCCTACGTCGTTCTCGATTTCGCGATGGTCACGGGCGCTGATGCGTCGGCGATCATGAGCCTGACGAAGCTGCATCACTTCTGCGATCGGCACGGCATCACGCTCGTCTACTGCGCGCTCTCGACCGGCACGCGCACGATGCTCGAACAAGGCGGCTTCTTCGCGGCGGACAGTCCCCACCGCGCGTTCGGCGACCTCGACATGGGACTCGCGTGGTGCGAGGATCGATTGATCGCGGCGCAACGTCTCGATCGCGACACGGAGGTCGCGGGTTTCGAGTCATGGCTTTCGCATCAGCTCGGCCCGTCGACCGACGTTTCCGACCTGATGGCGTATCTCGCGCGCAAGCGAACCGAAGGCCCGGAGATCATCTACCGCGAGGGCGAGCCGGCCGACACCGTCGATCTCGTCGCCGCGGGCAGCCTGACCGTGCACGTTGCACGGGGCGGTGGCGAGCTGCTGCGCGTGCGGCGCATCACGACGCATGCGGTATTGGGCGAGATGGGATTCGTGCGTCGCTCGGTTCGTGCGGCGACCGTATCGTCGGACGGCCCGGCCACCATCTTCACGCTGACCCGCGCCGCATTCGAGCAGATGCGCCGCGAACGGCCGGATCTCGCCGACGCGTTCGACGACTTCATCATGCGAACTCTCGCCGATCGGATGGAAGCGGCGAATCGCGCTGCCGCGGCGTTGGCCGGATAGTCGGCGCACCGCCGATTCATCGTTGGTCAGGCCGAAAGGCACAACGTCGCGACGGACCGGATGCGCACGACCCGGCGCACGCCGTGAAACACACCTTCAGACGAGCGCGTCCTTCGTGCTCGTGACGAGAACGCACGTGCAGCCCGTTTCGCTCCACACGCGCCTGTCACCGGTGCCCGGGTGACCCCGGTTGTAATCTCCGGGATAGAGCTTCCTTTCGTCGATCCACAACTCGCCGTCGAGCAAATGAAGCTCCTCGACCCCGGCGTGGCGGTGCGGCGGATAGTGGGCGCCGGGCGCCAGACGCACGAGCATGCTGACGCGGTGATGCTCCGTGTCGGTCGCGAGCAGCTTGCACGAAATGCCCGGCGCCACCTCTTCCCATGGCGGCTCGCGCCACTGGCGCGAAGCGGGCACCATCGACTGCGATCCCTCCTCCCATGCGATCTCATGAGCGAGGCGCGTGCGCAACGAGACGGGCGGACGCAGGACGTCGTTGGGCAACGAGATGAAAGCGTCGACGACGGACGTCAGCGCATCGAGCTCGCGCGCACACTCGATGCATGACGCGAGATGCGCTTCGATCGCGGCGACGTCGGTCGCCGGCAGTGCACCGAGCGCGTAAGCCGATATCTGCTCGGCGTGCTCGCAATGTCCCTCACTGCGCTTCGCGTTCATGACTTGGCCGCCTCCGCCGCCAGCGCTCGTCGCAACTTGAGCAAGGCCGAACGGATGCGCGTCTTGACCGTTCCAAGCGGCTCGTTGAATTTGGCCGCGACCTCGACATGCGTGAGCTCGGAGAAGAAAGCCGCTTCGATCACGCGCCGCTCATCGCCGTTGAGCACCGCGAGCGCGGCGTGCAGCGCGCGCGCCTGCTCCTTCGCCTCGACAATGTCCTGCGCGTCAGTCGCTTCGAGCTCGGAATCTTCTTGACGCCCGAACGGATCCGCGCGCTTCTTCCGCTGGTCGAAGCGGACGCGGTCGATTGCGCGCGACCGCGCCAGGTTCATGATCCATCCGAGCACGGTGCCGTTCGCCGGATCGTAGTACGACGCGCGCCGCCAGATTTCGTGGAACACGTCGAGCGTCAACTCCTCGGCGGTCTCGCGATTGCAGCTGATCCGCATGGCGAGCGTGAAGACGAGGCGGCTGGTGCGGTCGTAAAGCTCGTGCAGCGCGCGCTGATCGCGCGCTGCAACCGCACGAACGAGATCCGTCCATTCCCGCTCGGGGACCAATGGCTGCCATGGCTTGGCGTACAGAACATCGCCGAGCGTCGCGGGCGCGGCGCCGTTCGAGCCATTGGCACCCGGGGAAGCGCGGCAATCGCCGGGTGCGGCCGCAGGCACCTGAAACGAATTGTCGCGACTGGGTGTGGAAAAGTTCACGCGGTGCCCGAAACGATGACCGTGAATCCGTGTCGCCTTCCGGGGGCCAGCGAACGCGTCGTCTTGCACCGCCATTCTGGCATGGGGCAAGCACGAACGCTACCAAATGAGAGGCCGTCGCGGAAAGCCCGCGACGGATATTTATAACGGCCGATTCGCGAGCGTTCGCCTCGACCGCGCTCCGCGACGGCGCTCGCTTAAGCGACGAGGCGAGTCAATGCGTCGAAGTCGACGGGCTTCACGATATACGCGTCGAAGCCTGCTTCCGCGGCGCGCAGCCTGTCCTCGGGACGGCCGTAGCCGGTGAGCGCTGCAACTCGGACCGACGCGCATTCCGGAATGCTGCGAAGACGCCGCGCGATCTCGTATCCGTCGGCGCCGGGAAGGCCGATGTCGAGCAGCACGAGATCGGGGCAACGCTGCGAAGCGGCGGCGAGCGCAGCGTCGGCGTCATGCGCGACGCTTGTCTCGTGACCGAGCAGCTCGAGCATCATGCGCAGCGTCTGGCAGGTGTCGTCATCGTCGTCGACCACGAGAATTCTTCGTGGGCGCCGCCGTTGCTCGGTCGACGATCGGCCTTCTCCATTGGGCTTGGCGCGACTCACGGGAAGCTTTACGACGAACTCCGAACCCTTGCCCGGCCCGTCGCTTCTGGCCTGAATGCTTCCTTCGTGCATCTCGACGATCGTCTTCACGAGCGACAAGCCCAGTCCGAGGCCGCCCCCAGTGCAGTCGCTCGCGGGCGTGACCCGAGTGAAGAGCTCGAAGATCGCGTTCAGCATCGGGGCGGGAATGCCGACACCCGTGTCACGAACGCGAACGACGACGTCGTCCCCGTCGCGTGAAGCGTCCACTACGATCGTACCGCCATCGGGGGTGTATTTGATGGCGTTGTCGAGCAGATTGCAGAAGACCTGCGCGAGCCGCGTCGGATCCGCATGAACCGGCAACGTTTCCTCCGGCAGTACGACCGAGAGCGAATGCCTCCTTGCCGCGAGCGGTGGCTGCATCGTTTCGATCGCGTCGGAAAGGACGGACGCGATGTTCACGACCTCGCTCTCGAGAACCAAGCGGCCCCACCTGATGCGCGCCGTGTCGAGCAGATCGTCCACCAGGCGACACATGTGCGCGACCTGCCGTTCGAGCACGTCGCTGGCTCTCGTCAGATTGTCGTCCGAATGGGCGACCTTGCGGATGATTTCCGCCACGCTGCGGATCGGCGCGAGCGGATTGCGCAACTCGTGCGCGAGCACCGCGAGAAATTCGTCGCGGTCGCGCAATGCCTGCTCGAGCTCGCGAACCCTGCCTGCGAGCGCTTGCTCGGACTCGCCGTTCAGGAAAGGCGTGGACGCCCGGGCGCGCATGTCGATGGCCGAGGGAACGCGCGGGACCCCGCCCGGCATCGCATGCGTCGCGCGTTGTCTCGCGCTCTCGTTGGGCATCACGTCCGCGTCGCCGTCACCCAAGGACATCCTCCGTGCTCGTGAGAAGAACGCACGTGCAACCTGTCTCGCTCCATACGCGCCTGTCACCCGTGCCGGGCTCCGCCCGGTTGTAGTCGCCGGGCCGAAGCTTGCGGGCGTCGATCCACAACTCGCCATCCAGAAGGTGCAACTCTTCGACCGCGCCGTGCGTGTGAGGCGGGTAGTGCGCGCCGGGTGCCAGGCGGACGAGCATGCCGACCCTGTGTGTTTCGCGGTCCAGGGTCAACAACTTGCAAAATATTCCCGGCCCGACTTCATCCCAGTCCGGCTCGCGCGAGCGATACGCCGAAGGCGGAACGGGTTGCCCTCCCGGATCGGCGGCCAGGCGATCGGCGAGGCGCGACGCAAGCGCTCGCGGCGGCCGCAACACGTCGATTGGCCAGAAGGCGAACGCATCGACGAGCGGGCGAAACGCTTCGACTTCGTGCCTGCACTCCTGGCACAAAGCCAGATGCGCTTCGATTGCGCGCGCCTCGTCCTCGGAGGTCGCCTGCAGCGCGTGAGCGCGGGCAAGCGCCGCCTGGGGACAACGATCGGGGTCGGACGGGCGGGTCATCGACGTTTGCTTGAAAGCTCCCTCAACCACGAAACGTCGATCGCGCGTATTTGGATTGGCTTGCAACCCCGAAACCTCCGGCGGCCGATGAGCGGTATGCGACGCGTCCGAGCCGATCGCCGGAAAGCGACTGTCGCCACGCGGGGGGATGACCGGCTGCCGTTCGCCGCGTAGGGTCAGGCAACTGTTCGGTCGCGATGCGAAACGAATCTGCCGCGCGGTGCGGTCATACAGCGCCTTCTGCAGCGCGGCGCCGCGCAAGCCCGTCGCTTGCCGGCGCGCCGGTCGGCCACGACCAGCCGTCGTCTCCGATTTCGATGCGAAACGCGGGACCCGTCGCGCGCCAATCGCCAGCGCGCGGATTTTCGATGCCTGACGTCGACATGGGCCCGCGATACGGATAGACAGGCGATTCGGTCAGCGGCCACGACAACTGGACCGGGTGATCCATGAGGTTTCGCCCTACCTGATCGCTCGAATTGGTGACGCCGTTCGGCGCATTCGGTCCGCGCGACATCAGAAGAAGCTTGGGAATTTCGATCGCATGCGCCGCTAGGAAATACACTTTCGCGGTGGCGCGATGATCGCTGCCGTTCGGGCGCTGGTATCGAATCGCGCCGACGTTGCCGTCACTGCACCATGTAGTCGGCATGCCTGCGGCTTATGCGCAGTCGGGTCGATGATTTCAGCGTCGGTCCGGATTCGCTCGCCTGCGGGCTGGCGGCGTACACCGGCAAGGCGATTCTCACCGCCGACATCAAGGAGGACGAACGGTGGGCACGCTGGCGATGGATGGCCGAATGGTTCGACTATCGCGGCTGCCGGAGCTTTCCCATCCGGGCGTCGGGAAGAAAGGCCATCGGTACGTTGACCATCTATACGAGGCAGCCGCGCAAGGCAAAAGAACGAGATGTCCGTGGCGCTCGAACCATGCGCACCAAGGGAAGCCGGAGCGTCGCGATTACAAAATCGTGAACGTCGTAACGCGCGGTGATCGCGAATGCGACGCGACGGCGCGCCCGCGGCTAAACCTGTCGGGGACGCTCCCCGGGTCCTCCCGCGGGTGTTCCGCGCGCCGGGCACAGTCTGTCAGTGGCCGTGGGCAGCTGAGGGGCCTGCGCAACGAAGCCGGCTTTTCGGTTTGATGGCACGGTGGACGTTAAATGATCACCGCTGCGACGCGCTGCCATGCGGGGACAGCGCGCGCAGGAGCACGTCGAGCGCCGCGCCAACCGCCTGCATTCGGACCGCATCGCGATCACCGCTGAAAACATGACGCTCGACGAGCGTCTGCGCGCCCTTCGTCGCGGCCGCGACATACACCGTGCCGACCGGGTTTTTCTCATTCCCGCCACCCGGACCGGCATACCCGGTGACCCCGACGGCCCCTCCGGCCGTCGAATGCGACAGCGCGCCCTCGGCAAGCGCCTTCGTGACTTCGGCACTGACGGCACCATGCGTTCTCGAAACCGACTCGGGAACGCCGAGGCCGGTTGCCTTGGCCGAGTCGTGATACAGAACGAAGCCACGCTCGAAAATCTTCGATGCGCCAGGCACCGACGTGAGGCAACTCGCCACGAGCCCCGAGGTGACCGTTTCGGCGGTCGCGATGCGAACGTCCTTCGTTCTCGCCGCCTCGAGCGCCTTCGCGGCGCGCTCGAGCAGTTGCGCAGGAAACATGAGCTCTCTCCTAGTTCGTCACGGCACGCAACCGCTCGATCGTGCGCAGCGCGCTCGGCTTGATGTCGCGAACGTCGAGGCTGACGTCCACGGCCTTGACCGTGTGCGTCAGGTCGCCGACGGAAATGATATCGACGCCCGTCTCGGCGATCGGCACGATCGTCGATTCGTTGACCCCACCCGACGCTTCGGTCATCGCCCGGTCCTTGACGAGCTTCAATCCGTCCTTGATCTCGTCGAGATCCATGTTGTCGAACATGATCACCTCGACGCCACAATCGAGCGCTTCCTGGACCATGTCGAGCGACTCGCATTCGACTTCGAGCTTGAACGTATGCTGCGCGCGCGCGCGGAGGATCTCGACGGCGTTACGGATGCTCCCTGCGATCTTGATATGGTTGTCCTTGACGAGGATGCAGTTGGTCAGGCTGAAAATGTGATTGTGAGCGCCTCCGACGCGCACCGCGTACTTCTGCAGCACACGGATACCGGGCCATCCCTTGCGCGTGTCGGTCACGCGCACCTTCGTATGCCTGACGAGATCCACGTAACGCCGCGTCTTGGTTGCGATACCCGACAACTGCTGGATCCAGTCGAGCGCAGCCCGCTCGATCATGAAGAACGTCGACGCCTTCGCCTTTACGTTGAGCAGCGTGGTGCCAGGTCCTATCGGGTCGCCGTCCCTGACCATGTGCTCGATCTGCGCATCGGGGTCGACGAGCCTGATCGTCTCGTCGGCGAGGAGCAGCCCGCACGCTATGCCATTCCCCTTCGCATAGATCTTTGCGGTTTGCACCGGATCGTCGCCCACGAGGAACCCGCCCGTCGTGTCGCCCTGGCCGAGCTCCTCGCGCAAACCCTGCTCGACGAACGGGCGAATCATGAAACGGTTCAATTGCATTGCCTGCCCCCTGACTATGACTGAAACGTGTTGCGAAACGGTTTGCCGTCCTTGATCACCAATTTGATGCGCGAACGCTGTTCCAGCACGCGGATGTCAGACAGTGGATCGCCATCGACCGCCAGCACGTCGGCGATCCTTCCGGGCACGATCGTGCCGAGGTCGGGCCGTTCGATGCATTCGGCGGCGCGGCGCGTGGCCGCAACGATTGCCTCCATCTCGGACATCCCAAGCCGGTCCACCATGAACGCCAGTTCCACCAGATTCTCGCCGACGAGCAGCCGGTGGGACTGATCGGTGCCCATCGCCACCTTGATGCCCCGCTTGACCGCGTGCTTCCAGAGCGGGATCTGCTTCTTCATGGCGTCGAAGATCACCGAATCCTTGTCGTCTTCCTTTGCGAGTTGCTGGCCAGTCCACGCGGGGTCGCTCTTCCGGCGCTCGATCGACAGCGGCACGAGTGCAAGCGTGGGCACCCACCAGATACCACGCTCCACCATCTTCTCCACGCACTGCTCGTCCAGGAACCAGCCGTGCTCGAGCGAATGGATGTTCGCTGACAACGCCCGGCGAATGCCTTCGATCCCTTCCGCATGCACGGCGACGCGCTTGCGCTTCCCGGCGGCCTCGGCGACTGCCACGCCGATTTCCTCGGTCGTGAATTGCGGCTCGTCCCAGCTATCGGTCACCGACGTGATGCCGCCGCTCGTGCACACCTTGATGAAATCCGCGCCCTGCATCAACAGCGTGCGCACCAGCTTGCGCATCTCCTCTGCGCCATCGACGACGCCGCTCGGCAGCCAGGCGCGCTTCTGCAAGCGGAGACCCGCGGGAACCCACGAGTCGCCGTGTCCACCGGTCTGCGAAATCATCACGATCGAAACGAGCAGACGCGGTCCGGTCACGTAACCTTCGGCGATCGCGTCGCGAAAGCCCGCGTCCGCGCCGCCCATGTCGCGCGCCGTCGTTACGCCGCATGCCAGCGTCTCTTCGAGAATTCGCGTAGACCTCAGCACGTTGTACGTCGGCGCGTTCAGCAGATGCTGTCGCATGTCCCGTGCGCGATAGGTGGCGTGCACGTGACAATCGATGATGCCGGGCAGCATCGTGCAGCCGCCCACGTCGATCACCGCGGCTTCCCGCGGAACGCGCACCTCCTTGCCGACAGCCGCGATGCGGTCGCGCTCGATCAATACCGTACCGTTGGCGATGGGGTCGCGACCAAGCCCGTCGATGATGCGTCCACCGACGAGCGCAAGGGTCGAGGTCTCAGGCGTCACGCGCGGCCCGTTCTCGGGCTAGCTCTTTTGCCGCCAGCGCACCGGGTTCTCCTTGGGATCGGCAGGCGGCATGAAATCCTTTTCGACCACGTCGGCGGCGTACGTCTTGACGGGCTCGTAGATCGGGATCGGGAAATCCTTAGTCGTGGCGCCCTTGCCGATGTAGTAGGACTGCACGGCCTGGTGATCATAGGCACGCAGCAGGATAGGCCCCTTGATCGTGTCGAAGGTCTTGCCTTCCATCGCCGCGATGACGGCATCGGCGTCGGTGCTCTTCGCGTTCGCAATCGCCGAAAACAAAACCTGGGCCCCGATGTAATGGATGCCGGCCGCTTCGGAATACCCGTTGTGCTTGTCGTAATACGCCTTGACGAATGCGCGGCTCGCCGCCGAATCCGCGTTCGGATACCACATCACGAAGGAATACGTGCCGTCGAACACGCCGGGCTGCATGCCGGTGACCTGTTCGGTGTTGGCGACGGCGAGACCGACCGCCATCTTGCTCTTGAGGCCCATGCTCGCCGCCTGGTTGAGGGCGACGGTCGCGTCCCGACCGTATTCAACCATCCACAATACGTCCGGGTTGCCGCTCGACGCCTGCTGCAAGTGCGACACGAAGTCCGTCGTACCGAGCGCCGGAAACGCTTCCGAGACGATCTCACCACCGAGCTTCGGCACGAACCGGTGCAGATGCTTCGAGTAATCCTGCCCGTACGCATAATCGGCGGCCATCACGCCCCACTTCTTGCCGATGTTTTTCGTCACGTAGTCGGCGGCGATCGCGGCCTGGATGTACGCGTTGCTGTACGTACGGAACTCGTAACGGGTGCCCCGCGTGCCGGTCACCGCCTCCGGCGAGCTGTACGGCGTCACCATCACGGTCTTCTCGCGATCGGCGACTTCGAGCAGCGCGAGCGTCGATGCGCCGCTGATCTCTCCCATCAGGAACTGACAACCATCCTGCTTGATGAGCTTCGTCGCCTTGATGACCGCCGTCTGCGGCTTGAGCTGCGAATCCTCGACCAGCACCTCGACCTGACGCCCAAGCAGGCCGCCCTTGGCATTGGTCTGCTCGGCGAGTAGCTGGATGCCGCGAGCGCCCGCGGTGCCCTGCGCCGCATAAGCGCCGGAGAGCGGGAGCACGACGCCGATCCTGATCGGTGCGTTGCCT
>Ga0209579_10000494_pt1 | contig 40109 bp, 29 predicted proteins | sample Coa_R1_2_FD_187152 | JGI IMG/M metagenome (GOLD analysis project Ga0209579, IMG submission 187152) | Surface soil microbial communities from Centralia Pennsylvania, which are recovering from an underground coalmine fire - Coalmine... | ecosystem: Environmental > Terrestrial > Soil >...
GCGGGTCGACGTGCAGCAACATCTGCTCCGCCGTGGCCACCGGCACCGGATCCTCGCCGCGGATCAGGCAGTGGTAGAGGTGCAGTCGCTTCTCATCGCAGTCGAGGAGCTGTGTGGTCACGCTGACGCGGTCGCCGGCCACGAGCTGGCCGAGGTGGGAGAGATGCGTCTCGACCGTGTAGTAGCTGCCGTGCTCCAGATAGTCCCCGTCGACGCCGACCAGGCGCAGGAGGGCATCGCTGGCGTCGGCGAAGAGCTGGAGGTAGCGACTTTCGTGGACGTGCCCGTTGTAGTCGATCCAGTCAGGCGGGATCTCCCGGCGGACCAGCCGCAACGGGACCTCGGTGGGGTGAGCCTCCCTGTCCGGCGCCTGCAGAAGGTCCCGCTCCCAGTCGGCGAGCGTCTTGCCGGCGCCGACCCCCTGGGCGCGAAGCGCCTGAAGGAGAGCCACCAGGCAGTCATCTCGCGTTCGCTCGAGCTCGCCGACCGAGCGCTCGCCGGCCTGGGCTTCCGATTGCATGCCGAGCTTGTCCAGGAAGTCCTCGCTCAGCTCCGGGACGTCGACGAGCTTTGTCCACGGCAGCTGGAGCGCCGGGCCGAAGTGCTTAAGGAAATACCGTAGACCTCCCTCGCCGCCGGCTATCCGGTAGGTCAAGAAGGTGCCCATGAAGGCCCACCGCAGCCCGGCGCCGTAGCGGACGACGTCGTCGACCTCCTCGACGGTCGCCACGTCGTCGTGGACGAGCCAAAGCGCCTCACGCCAAAGGGCCTCCAGCAGGCGGTCGGCCAGGAAGCCGTCGATCTCGTGCCTGAGCGCCACCGGATGCATCCCGAGCGCGCGGTACGTCGCGTCAGCGCGTGCGACCGAATCGGGGCTCGTGCGATCGCCTCCGCAGAGCTCGACCAGCGGAACCAGGTAGACCGGGTTGAAGGGGTGCGCGACGAGCATCCGTTCCGGGTGTCGCATCTGGGCCTGCAGGAGGGAGGGCCTCAAGCCTGAGGTTGAGGAGCAGATCAGCGTCTCGGGCGGAGCCGCCTGGCTGGCGGCGGCGAGCAGCCGCTGCTTCAGCTCGACGCGTTCGGGGACCGACTCTTGCACCAGGTCCGCGCCTGCCACCGCCTCCTCAAGCGAAGCGGCGAAGGTCATGCGCCCCTCGGGGGGAAGCGGCACGAGCGTCAAGCGGCCGTAGGCGCGACGCGCACCGGCGAGGATTTCGGCGATCCGGGGTCTCGCTCGCTCATCCGGGTCATAGAGCCGGACGTCGACTCCGTTGAGCAGCAGGCGGGCCGCCCAGCCTCCGCCGATCACCCCGCCCCCGAGCAAGGCGACCGCTCGCGGCTTCTCAGCCACGAGGGCGCAGCGCGAGCTTCTCGCGCACCTCCGCCGGCGGCAGCACCCTCACGTTCATGGCGCCGAGCAGGAGGACCGCGCGCTCAACGAGCTCGGCGTTGGTGGCCAGCTGACCCTTGGCCAGGTACAGATTGTCCTCAAGCCCGACCCTGACATTCGCGCCGATCAGCGGGGCGAGCGCCGCGAAGGGCAGCTGCATGCGGCCGATCCCGAAGGTCGAGAAGACCGTTCTCGGCGGGAGTCGAGCCACCATGGCAAGCAGCGTGGGCAGATCATGCGGCGCGCCGTAGGGGATACCCATGCACAGTTGGATCAGGGGCGGGTCGTCGATCAGGCCCTCGCGGATCAGCTCATGCACGAACACGAGCTGGCCGGTGTCGAATACCTCGAGCTCGGGGCGGACCCCGAGCTCCTGTACGCGGCGGGCCATCGCCCGCAGCATCGCGGGCGTGTTGACCATGATGTAATCGCCCCCGGCGGCGAAGTTCATCGTTCCGCAGTCCAGCGTGCAGATCTCGGGCCGCAGCTCCTCGACGTGAGCCAACCGCTCGGCCGCCCCCGCCATGTCGGTGGCGTCAGGATCAGGGGGGAGGGGCGCGGTATCTCCGCCGAGGACGAGGTCGCCGCCCATTCCCGCCGTGAGATTGAGCACGACGTCAACCTCGCTGGAGCGGATTCGCTCCACGACCTCTCGATAGAGATTGGGATCCCGGGCCCCGCGCCCCGTGGCCGGATCGCGAACGTGGATGTGGACGACGGCCGCGCCGGCGCGCGCGGCATCGAGCGCGGCAGCGGCGATCTGTTCGGGCGCCACCGGAACGCGATCGCTCATCGCCACGGTGTCCCCGGCGCCGGTTACGGCGCACGTGACGAAGACCTCGCCGAGCACTATCTAGGGTGTCGCCGGTGCGCCAGGCGAAGCCGCCACCGGGGTTCCGCGCTGCAGAGCGGCCTCGATCGTCGGCGTGTTGGCGAGCAACTTCCGGGTGTAGTCCGCGCGCGGGGCGGTGAACACCTCGAGGGTGTCGCCTGACTCGACGATGCGGCCCTCGGTCATGACCACCACGCGGTCGGCGATCGTCCGGATCAGGGCCAGGTTGTGGGTGATGAAGAGCATGCTTAGGCCGGTCTGAATTCGCAGATCGCGCAGGAGCTCGACGATCGCCGCTTGGACCGAGACATCCAGCGCGGAGGTGATCTCGTCGCACACCATCAGGGACGGCTCGGCCGCGAGCGCGCGAGCGATAGCGACCCGTTGGCGCTCGCCGCCGGAGAGCTGATCCGGGTAGCGGTTGGCCGCCGCGGATGACAGCGCCACGCGTTCGAGCAGGTCGGAGACGCGCTGCGCGGCCTCCCGTCGGCTGACGGAGTAGAACAACTGGAGCTGGCGGGCGATCGTCTGGCCGACAGTCCGGCGGGGGTTCAGCGACGCGTACGGGTTCTGAAACACGTACTGGATCTGCTTGCGCGCCTCCCGGCTGCGCCGCCGGGCGCTCTCGGCCAGGCGCTCGCCGCCGAGCTTGATGTCGCCCGTGTAGCTGCTGTGGAGGCCGGCTATGCATCGTGCCAGAGTCGTCTTGCCGCTGCCGGACTCGCCGACGAGGGCCACGCACTCGTTGCGTCGTACGAGGACGTCGATGTCGAACAGCACCTGCTTGGATCCGTAGAGCCCGTTGAGGTTCTCCACCGCCAGCACAGCGTCGCCGACTTCCGCCGGCGGTGCCAGGGAGCCTGTCGTGGGAAGCTCGTTCGGAGCATCCTCGGCGCGGTAGCAATGAACAATGTGGCCGGCCTCAAACGTCGTCGGCCCAGGGAACTGTTCATGGCACTGAGCGACCGCGAGATCGCATCGCGGCGCGAAGAAGCAGCCCTCCGGTCGGTCGCCAGGCAGCGGGGCACGACCGCCGATCCCGACCACGGCCCGCTTACCCTCGAGGTCCGGGACGGCGCGCAGCAGCCGCCGCGTGTAGGGGTGGCGTGCCTGCGAAAAGATGACCTCACGCGGCCCCCGCTCGACGATCCGCCCTGAGTACATGACCGCCACCTGGTCAGCGAGCTCGGCCACGACAGCGAGATCATGGCTGACGTAGACGGCGGCGACGCGGTGGCTGTGGCAGAGATCACGGATCGTCTCCAGTACACGGGCCTGCGTCGTCACGTCGAGGCCGGTCGTGGGCTCGTCGCACACGATCACATGGGGGCGGCAGGCGAAGGCCATGGCGATCGCGACACGCTGCTGCTGCCCGCCTGAGAGCTGATGTGGATAGCGCCGGAGGAACGCGTCGTCGGAGGGCAGCGCCACCTCGTCGAGCGTCTCCCGCACGCGGGCTTGCCGCTCGTCCTCCGAGGTACCGGGCGTGTGAACGTCGAGCATCTCCGAGAGCTGAAGTCCGATGCGCAGGGCGGGGTTGAGCGCGGTGCCCGGATCCTGCGGGATGTAGGACACCGTGCCGCCGCGCAGGCGCCGCAGCTCGCCGGTCGACATGGCGGAGAGCAGCTGCCCGTCGATCAGGATCTCGCCCCCGGTCACCCGGCCACCCGGGCGCGTGTAACCCATCAGCGCCATCCCAACCGTCGTCTTTCCCGACCCCGACTCTCCGACGAGCCCGAGGACCTCGCCAGGGTGAACCTCGAGCACGATCTGATCGACGATGTCGGCGCCCGTCAGGACCAGGTCGATCTTGAGATCGCGAACCGAAACAGCACTGGTTTGCTCCGTAACCGCCATCGTCACTCTCCTCGTTCCAGGCCGATGACAGCGCGAGCGAAGCCATCGGTCAGCAGGTTGGTCCCGATCGTGAGCAGCGCTATGGCGATGACCGGCAGCACGACTCCCCACGGCTGGAAGGCCACGGCCAAACGGTTCTCGTTGATCATCAGCCCCCAGTCCGAAGCCGGGGGCTGGATGCCGTCACCGATGAAGTTCAGGGCCGCGATCAGGCCGATCGAGTACGTCAGGCGCAGACCGAACTCGACCATCAGCGGACTGATTACATTGGGCAGCAGCTCGCTGAAGATGATCCGACTGCGCGGCTCGCCAACCGCCTCCGCGGCCTTGACGAAGTCCCGTTCGACGACCTGTTGGGCCGCGCCGCGGATCACGCGGGCGACGCGTGGCGCGTGCGAGATCCCGACGATCAGGATGATCAGACCCACGCTTGGGCCGAACGCGGTGACCAACAGCAGCGCGAGCACGATCTGCGGGAAGGCCATGAATACGTCGGAGATCCGCATCAGGACCTCGTCCACCCAGCCCTTGCGGTAGGCCGCCGTCAATCCGATCACGAGCCCGAGCCCGACGCCGATGATGGTCGCGGCCAGCGACATCCCCAGCACGCTGCGCCCCCCGTTCAGGAAGCGGCTCCAAACGTCTCGACCCAGGGAGTCTCCGCCGAACGGCCCGTGCAACGAGGCCGACGCGTTCGGCGCCGTGACGAACGCCGTCGGCGAAGAGGGCGCGATCGCCGGTCCGACCAGGGCGATGAGCACCATCGCGAGGAACAGGGTGAGTCCAATCCGCGCCCGCCATTGGCGCAGGGTCCCGCGCAACAGCACCGTCCACTGGCGCTGGCGCATTGCCGGGGCTGGCTGGGGAACTGGGACCGGCTCTGGAGTGAGAACGGAGGTGCTCATCGTCCCGCCGTCCTCAGTCGCGGTGTCACGAGGATCGTGATGACGTCGGCCCCCAGGTTCACGACGACGTAGACCGCCGCGATGATCAGCGCCAGGGCCTGGACCACGGGCACGTCGCGGTTGCCCACCGCATCGACGAGAGCCGATCCGATTCCGGGATATGAGAACACGAACTCGACCACGACCACACCGCCGGCCATGTAGGCGAGCTGGAGCGCGGAGACCTGGATGGCCGGGACGATCGCGTTGGGCACGGCGTGGCGCCAGATGACCTTCCGGTTGGGCAGCCCCTTCAGCCGGGCCATGGTCACGTAGTCGCTTTCCAGCACCTCCACCATCGAGGCCCGCATGATCCGGCTGATATACGGCGTCACGGCGAGGATCAGCGTCGCCGCAGGCAGGATCACGACCTTGGGCACGTTCCACGCATGCTCTCCAGGTGGTATCAGCGAGACCGCCGGGAGCACGTGGGAGAGGTTGGTGCCGAAGATCAGCACGAGGGCGATCCCGATCACGAATTCAGGCAGCGCGGCCAACCCGAGGGTTCCCACCGAGAGCACGTGGTCAGCCGCCTTGTCGCGACGGACGGCCATCCAGACGCCGAGCACGATCGAGAGCGGGATCGCGACCAGCGCCGATACGAGCACCAGGAAGGCCGAATTGGCGAGTCGACTCCCGATGTAGTGGGTGACGGGCTGCTGGGTCGCGGCCGAGATCCCGAGGTTGCCGGCGAAGATGTGGCCGAGCCAATGGGTGTACTGCGCGAACGCCGACTGGTTCAGGTGTAGCTGCCGGGTCAGCGCCGCCACACGCTCGGGGGTCGCGTTCCGGCCCAGGATCGCGGTGGCCGCGTTTCCGGGCAGGGCCTGTGTCGCTGCGAACACGACGATCGAGACGAGTAGCAGCGTCAAGGCCCCGAGCACGATCCGTCTGGCGAGGAATCGACTCATGGCTGCGCCTCCTTCGGTGGTTGTCGGCGGCGTCGCCCGCCGTTGCCTGTCGCCTCAGGCTGCGTGACGAGCGCATGCCTGTCCGTCGCTTCCCCAACGATCAGATCTGCCGAGAGCTGGAGGTGCTTGCGCACCAGCTCGGGGGCCCTAGGGTCCCGCGCCTCGACAGCATCCAAGAGCTCCTGATGATCGGCGACGTAGTCCGACAGCCGGTAAACCGGGTGCCAGTTGAGAAGCATCTGTGACTCGGCCGCCAACGGCTCGTGCGCCCGGCTGAGCCGAGGGCTCCCGGCGAGGGCGACGAGCGCCCGATGGAAGTCGATGTCGGCCGCGATCAGCATGGGGGAGGGAGCCTCTCTGACGTCGGGTGGCGATGCGTCACGAATCCGCTGCTGAGCCTCACGAAGCGCTGTCAGCTCCACCTCATGGCGGCTTTCCTGCACGGCGGACATCGCGGCCGCCTCGATCGCCATCCTGGCTCGATACACATCGATGACGTCGCTGACCTCGATCCCGCGCACGCGGGCCCCGCGGTTGATCTCGGTCACCACGAGACCCTCCTGGGCGAGGTGGCGCAGGGCCTCGCGGATGGCGCTGCGCCCGGTTCCGAACGTCCGGGCCAGCGCCGTCTCGGGCAGCGGCTCCTCGGGCGGAATGCGCCCGGTGAGAATCGCGGTCCGGAGCTCGTGCAGGACCTGATCGGTGGTCGAGCGTCGCGATACGACGCTCAGTCCCCAAGTGCTCTCCTCACCCAAGGTTGTCGACAACCTACTACCGGCTGGCGACAGTGTCAAACTTTGTTTATAGTGCGCCGCGTGTCCGGCCACCGGCGGCACATGAGGGTGCGTGGGGCGGTTCTGCCCGGTCCCCGGCGAGGATTTGAGGTCACCGAAGTCGAGCTCGAACCGCCGCGGAGCAACGAGGTGCTCGTCCGCGTCGCCGCCAGCGGGCTGTGCGGCAGCGATCTGAACGCCGTAGATGGGAAGCGGACGCTCGTGCCGTTCCCGGCGATCCTGGGGCACGAGGCCGCAGGGGTCGTGGAGGAGGTGGGTGAGGGCGTGGAAAGCATCCGTGTCGGCGATCACGTCGTCATCACCATCCTCCCCTCGTGCGGACGCTGCAGGGCGTGCAGCAGCGGGCGGCCGAACTTCTGCGAGACGGCGGCGGCGGCGATGCGCGACGGCGCGCTGCTCGACGGATCGCGTCGGCTGAGCCTCGGCGGTGAGCCACTGAATCATTTCCTGGCCGTCTCATCGTTCGCGGAATACGCCGTCGTCCCCGAGTCGGCGGTGGTGGTCATCGATCCCGCGATGCCGTTGGATCGCGCCGCGCTGATCGGCTGCGGCGTGCTCACCGGGTTTGGCGCGGTTCGCCACACGGCGGGCCTCGAGCCCGGGTCGCGGGTCGCCGTCTTCGGGTGTGGCGGGGTCGGCCTCAGTGCCGTTCAGGCGGCCCGCGTGGCAGGTGCCGCGCAGATCGTCGCCGTTGATGTCCAGCCGGAAAAGCTCGCCCTGGCGCGGGCGCTTGGGGCTACCGACGCCGTCGACGCGAGCGTCGAGGACCCGGCGGTGGCGGTCCGTCGCGTCTCGGAGGGCGGCGTCGACCACGCCTTCGAGGCGGTCGGCCGGCAGGAGACCATCGATCAAGCCTGGGCGTCGCTCGCCCCCCGCGGCCAACTCGTGATCGTAGGCGTTCTGGCGTCCGGCGCCAAGCTCACGATCGACGCCGACCCGTTGATCGAGGAGAAGCGGATCACCGGGTGCTACCTGGGCTCGGGGGCCCCCCGCCGGGATGTCCCCAGACTCGTCGGCCTGTACCTGGATGGTGAGCTTCTGCTTGACGAGCTGATCACTCGACGCCTCGAGCTGACCCAGCTCGACGAAGGGTTCGAACGGATGCGCACGGGCACCGAGGCCCGCCAGGTGGTGGTGTTTTCGTAAACGCAGGAGAGAGATGGAGAGAGGAGAGGGACGTGTCCACAGATGAACAGAACCGGGAGGGCCTGACCCGGGCGGAGCTGCTGCAGCGAGCTGCGGCGGGATCGGCTCTGCTGGTGAGCAGCGGCGTGCTGGCGGCGTGCGGCGGCTCGTCGCCCTCGAGCTCGAGCTCGACGCAGGCAACGACGTCGTCGGGAGCCATCAAGCCGGGCGGGACTCTGCGCATCGGGGCCACCGGCGGTGGGGCCAAGGACACGATCGACGCCCATACCGCGACGGCCGACACCGACATCGTCCGCATCTCCAGCCTCTACGAACCGCTGGCGCAGCCGACGGCGGATTTCAAGGGCGTCGAGATGGTGCTGGCCGAGTCGATCACGCCGGTCAATGGGAATGCCGGCGTCTGGGACATCCGCGTGCGCCAGGGAGTCGAGTTCCACAACGGCAAGACGCTCTCCGCCGATGACGTGATCTTCTCGCTCAAGCGGATCATCAACCCGAAGAACCCGGGAACCGGAGCCGCATCGATCGGCTACGTGAACCTTGGCGGGCTCAAGAAGCTCGATTCGCGGACCGTGCGGGTGCCGCTGACGATCAAGAACTCGGCCTTCCTGGACGACCTCGCGCAGTACTTCAACACGATCGTCCCAGTCGGCTATGACCCGAAGAAGCCGGTGGGAACGGCGGCGTTCCAGTACCAGAGCTTCACCCCCGGCCAGCAGAGCGTGTTCACCAAGTTCCCGCACTACTGGCAGACCGGCCTGCCGAAGACCGACAAGCTCGTGATCATCGACTTCACCGACGACACGGCGCGCGTCAACGCGCTGCTCGGAGGGCAGATCGACCTGGCCGACACGCTGCCCACGGGGGAGCTAGGACAGATACAGAGCAGCTCGTCGTTCAAGCTGATCAACAACCCGAGCGGCTCCTGGCAGCCGTTCACGATGCGGATCGACCAGGCGCCGTTCAACGACGTTCGCGTGCGCCAGGCGTTCCGACTGATGGTGAACAGGCCACAGATGGTCGAGCAGGTCCTGAGCGGCTCAGGGTCGGTCGCCAACGACCTCTACGGTCGCTATGACCCGGCGTACCTGAGCTCAGTGGCGCAGCGCCACCAGGATCTGGCGCAGGCGAAGTCGCTGCTCAAGGCGGCCGGCCACGACGGGCTCACCGTCGAGCTCGTCACCGCCCCGGTCTTCCAGGGGATTCCACAGGCGGCGCAGGTGTTCGCGCAGGAGGCCAAAGGCGCGGGGGTCACGGTCAACCTGCGTCAGGTCGACTCCGGGACCTTCTATGGCCCGAACTACCTCAAGTGGACGTTCGCGCAGGACTTCTGGGGCCCGCGGCGCTACCTCTCCCAGGTGGCGCAGGGGAGCCTTCCGAACTCGCCCTTCAACGAGTGTCACTGGGCGATGGGGAAGGATGCAACCTCCCAGAAGTTCCTCAGCCTGATCTCGCAGGCGCGGGCCGAGGTCGACCAGACCAAGCGCACCGAGCTGCTCCAGGAGGCTCAGATGCTCGAGTACAACGAGGGTGGCTACATCATCCAGTACTTCTCGAACTACATCGGCGCCTACAGCGCGAAGCTGGCCGGGGTCCCCGCGGGCGTCCAGGCGACGTTCCTCCTGGCTCCGGCGTTCAAGCAGATGGGCTTCACGGCATAGCCGCGGACGACATAGCGGCGATGCAGATCGCCGAGATCGAGACGTACGCCAACGAGTTCGTCGCCTTCGTTCGCGTGCGCGCGGATGACGGAGCGGAGGGTTGGGGTCAGCTCTCGCCCTACCACGCCGACATCACCGCGGCGGTGCTGCACCGGCAAATCGCACCGCACGCCCTCGGCTGCGACGCGGAGGAGATCGAGGGTCTGGTGGCGCGGCTGCCCGAGCTCGAGCACAAGTTTCCCGGCGCCTATCTGGCCCGCGCCATCGGCGGACTGGACACGGCGCTGTGGGATCTGCGCGGCAAACGCCGCGGGCTGAGCGTGTGCGAGCTGCTCGGCGGGAGGCCGCGGCCGTTCCCCGTCTATGCCTCGAGCATGCGCCGCGATATTCGTCCCCAGGACGAGGCACTACGGCTGGCCGGCCTGCGGGAACGGGATGGCTTTCGCGCCTTCAAGTTCCGGATCGGACGCGAGCTCGGCCACGACCAGGACGAGTGGCCGGGTCGCACCGAGGCCGTCGTGCGCGAGGTGCGCACCGCGCTCGGCGAGGACGCGGTACTGCTCGTGGATGCCAACAGCTGCTACACGCCACAGAAGGCAATCGAGGTGGGCAAGTTCCTCGAGGACAATGGGGTGCGCCATTTCGAGGAGCCTTGTCCCTACTGGGAGCTCGATTGGACGGCCGAGGTGACCCAGGCCCTGGAGCTGGACGTCGCGGGCGGCGAGCAGGACTGCCTACTCTCGCAGTGGCGACGGATCATCGGGCTACCGGCGGTCGATGTCGTGCAGCCCGATGTCTGCTATCTGGGGGGAATCACCCGGACCCTTCAGGTGGCCGAGATGGCGGCGGCGGCCGGGCTCGTCTGTACGCCGCACTCGGCCAATTTGTCGATGGTCACCGTGTTTACGCTGCATCTGATGGGCGCGATTCCCAACGCGGGGCCATACATGGAATTCTCGATCGAGCCGAACGACTACTACCCCTGGCAGGAGGGGCTCTTCGAGCCGGCGCTGGTCGTCCGGGACGGCGCAGTGGCGATTCCGGAGGGGCCGGGCTGGGGCGTCGAACCATGCGCAGCGTGGCTGGAGCAGGCCCAACGCCAGCTCAGCCGGCTCTGACCCGTGACCGCGCGCGCACCCAATGTGGTGATCGTCATGGCCGACCAGCTGGCGGCCGAATGGCTGCCCGTCTATGGCCACGAGATCGTTCACGCGCCGTACCTGAGCGGGCTGGCCGCCGACGGCGTCACCTTCGAGAGCGCATACTGCCCATCGCCGCTATGCGCCCCGTCACGGGCGGCGATGCTCACCGGCCGCCGGGCGTCGAGGATCGGGGTCTTCGACAACGCTGCTGAGCTCCCGGCATCGGTCCCGACCCTCGCGCACCACCTGCGCCTAGCCGGATACCACACTTCTCTGGCGGGCAAGATGCATTTCGTAGGGCCCGACCAGCTGCACGGCTTCGAGCGGCGGCTGACGACGGACATCTACCCCGCGAGCCTCGACTGGACGCCGGATTGGACGCGCGCGGTCAGCGACCGCCTGCCCTGGTACCACACGATGGAGAGCGTGCTGACGCCGGCGCGGGCGATCGCCAGCATGCAGACCGACTACGACGACGAGGTCGCCTTCGAGGCCGTGCGCGAGCTGCACCAGCTGGCGCGCGAGCGCGACGCGCGGCCGTTTCTACTCGTCGTGTCGTTCAGCAATCCGCACGACCCGTGGGAGATCCCAGCGCGCTACTGGAACCTCTACGACCCCGCGCGGATCGAGCTTCCGCGCGTGCCGCTCGTCCCGCTCGCGGAGGTCGACCCTCACAGCCGGCGCCTGCGCGCGATGGCGGGCGTGGACGAGGTGGGGCTGAGCGAGGATCAGCTGCGCCACGTCCGTCATGCTTACTTCGCGGCCATCAGCTACGTCGATGAGCGGATCGGAGCCGTTCTCGAGGCCCTGCGGGAGTCAGGCCTCGATGACAACACCGTGGTCGCATTCACGGCGGACCACGGTGAGCTGTTGGGTGAGCGCGGGCTCTGGTACAAGATGTCGTTCCACGAGCCGTCGGCTCGGGTGCCGCTGATCGTGCGCGCACCGGGGGCCTTGGCGGGTGCGCGTGTCGCGGCCCCGGTGTCGCTGCTCGACCTGGCCTCGACCATCCTCGAGCTCGCCGGTGGCCCGGGTCGGGCCGACGATGCCGGGCTCGACGGGCAGAGCCTGCTGCCGCTGCTCCGCGGGGAGCTGACTGCGCAGCGCGGGCTGTGGTTTGCGAATACCACGCCGAGGGCGTCAACGCCCCCGCGGCGATGATCCGGGTCGGCCGCCACAAGCTCATCGTGTGCGGCGAGGATCCGGATCTCCTGTATGACCTCGAAACCGATCCGAAGGAGCTGACGAATCTCGCTGGTCGCCCGGAAAGCCAACCGGAGCTGGATCGGCTGAGAGCGGGCCTGGCGGCCCGGCTCGACCTGGCCGACATAGAACGGCGAGTCCTGGCCAGCCAGCGCGAGCGCCAGCTGGTCGCCCGCGCTCTGGCCGAAGGGGAAGTGACCTCCTGGGACTACCAGCCCGTGGTGGATGCTTCGACCCGGTACGTGCGCACCAAGGCCGACCTCTACGAGCTCCAGCGCCGCGCTCGGCTCGAGGCGAGCTGAGGCTCCTGGCAGCTGGAGCCGAGCGGGTCAGGCCGACGCGGCGGCCAGCTCACCTCGGCGGCGCGACCCACCCGCGGCGTGGGCGCTCAGCAGCAGCCAGAGCGCGACGAGCACACCCGGAACCACGGCGGTCAGATACGCGGGCCGCGGCCCCGCGAGCTGATCGATCGCGCCGGCGATGAGGGGGGCGAGTACGAGCCCGACGGCCCACGTGCCGTTGAGTACCCCGATGGCGATGCCATCTCCAAGCTCCGCCCCGGCGGCGGCTTCGGTGGCCAGGGGATAGGACACCGTGCTGACGAGAGCCCGGGGTGCGGTCGAGAGCAGCAGCACTCCGACCAGTCCGACCGGTCCGAGACCGAAGACCGCCGGCAGCAGCGAGAGGGCGAGCCCGAGCGCGCCGAGCGCCGTCGAGCGAACCGTGGTCGCCCGCCGGCCCATCCTCAGCACGACGGCGCTGACGCCGATGTAGAGGCCGGCGGCGGCCGAGAAGGCGAGCCCGGTGCCACCGGCGCTGAAGCCGGCGTGATGCAGCTGAAGGGGGACGAGGAGCTGCGCGACGCCCCCGACGGCGCCCGCCACCGCGAGGGCCAGCGCCGCGCTAACCATCGCCGGTTGCCTCGGCGCTACGCGCGCGAAGTTGCGAAGCGAATCGCGGCCGGGCGTCGCGCCTGCCGTCGGCCTCGGCGCCGTCTGCCGCTGGAGCGCGATCGTGAGCAGCGCAGCCAGCAGGCCGACGAACAGAAACGGCGCCCCGAGGCCGAACTGGTCGGCGATGGCCCCGCCGATGGCGGGGCCGGCGACCATCCCGACGGCGGCGCTGGTGGCCACGGCGCCCAGGCGCGGCGAGCCCGATTCCTCATGTGAGCGTGACATCCACGTGACACCGGTGGTCCAGAGGATCCCGAAGGCGAATCCGAAGGCGAGTCGCCCGGCGAGCAGCGCGGGGTAGGAGGGGGCCGCCTGGGCCAGCGCGGCCAGGCACATGAGAGCCGTCGCCGCGATCGTCACGCGCCGGGCGCCGAGGCGATCGGCGACCAGGCCCGCGGGCATCGAGACGGCGAGCGTCGCCAGCCCCGGGGCGGCCAGGAGCAGCCCGGTTGCCGAGGGCGCGAGGGCGTAGTCGTGAGAGATACGCGGCAGCAACGGGACGAGCGCCGTCTGCGTGGCCGCGGCGATGAAGAAGACGGCATGCAGCAGCGGGATGAGAATCGAGCCGCTCAGACTCGATCCCCGGCTGCGAATGTGTTGTTGAGCCCACCTGCCCACACATTCAGAATAGGATGCAAGTCGTTGGTCACAACATGAACTTATGAGCGTAGAACAATCAGCGGGGTCGATTGAAAAACAGCCTGACCTCCGGGGACTGCGCGCTCTGATCGCGGTGTCCGACTCCGGGTCGTTTCGGGCCGCTGCGGCCGAGCTCGGATACACGCAGTCGGCGGTGTCGCACCAGATCGCGGAGCTCGAGCGGGCAGTGGGAGCGGCCCTGTTCACGCGCCCCGGGGGGCGGGGGCAGGTGTCGCTAACGCCGGCCGGCGAAGCCGCTTACGTGCACGCCCGGCGCGTCTTGGCCGAGCTGGACGCGCTCGACGCGAGCGTGCAGGCGACGCAACGCGGCGAGCGGACGCTCCTCCGCGTCGGGGTCTTCCAGACCGCGGCCGCCGAGCTGCTCCCGACCGCCCTCAGGGCGCTGCGCGAGGAATGGCCCGGCGTCGAGGTGGCCCTGATCGATACCGCGGAGGACCCGAGGCTGGTGGACTGGGTCGCCCAGGGCCGACTCGATCTGGCCCTGACGATGAATCAGGAGCCCGACGATCGAATCGAGGTGGTTCGGCTGTTTGAAGACCCGTGGGTGATCTTGACCCACCGCGACAGCGAGATGGCCGCCGCCGAGCGGCCGAGCTTCGACCTGCTCGACGGGGCCGACGTCGTGGCGTGGACCTCACGCTGGCCGATTCAGGGCGAGCTGGAGGCGGCGTGGCGAAAGCGCGGCATCACGCCGAAGGTCGTCTACAGGACCGACGACAACCTGGCGCTACAGCGCTTGGTCGCGGCCGGTCTCGGTCACGCCTGCATCGGGCGACTCGCGGCGCGCCGTGCGGTTGACCCGGCGCTCACGTGGCTCGCGCCACCCGACATCCTCACACCTCGAGTGGTGGCGCTCTGCCATCCCCGTCGGCGTCATCTGGCTCAGGCCGCCCGCGCCCTGAGCGCCGCGCTCAGGGACCAGTTTGCTCGCTGAGCCGGGCTCGGCGCTCGATGGCGAGCGCGGGCCGATCGGTGATCACACCCACCACCGCGGGGTCACGCAGGCACCGATCGATCGTCGCCGAGTCGTTCACTGTCCAGACCAGGCAGGGCAGATCGGCCGCCGCAGCAGCGCCCAGCGTGGCGACATCAGCCCGCCGGAGTTCGACGACAACGCAATCGGCTCCCAGGCGCCGAGCCCGGGTGACGGGGGAGATGGTCGTGCTGCCGTCCACCACGAGCCCGGTGGGGAACTGCGGCGCCTGGGCCTTGGCCTCACGCAGGACATCGTCGAGGAACGAGGTGATGAGGCATTGCTCGACCTTCGCGCGCCGCAGAAGCATCGCCGCCTCGGCCACGCAACCTCGCTCCTTGAACTCGAGGTTCAGCGCGATGCGCCCCGCCAGCTGCGCGACCACCTCCGCCAGCAGCGGCGGCCTCGAGGCGCCGCCCTTGGCACGCAGTGCGCCGTGGCGCAGGCGGGCGATCGGAATCCCCTTGACGGCAGCATCGTGGTAGGCGATCAGGTGGCCGTCGGCCGTCCGGCGAAGGTCGAGCTCGATCATGTCGGCGCCGACCTGTATCGCGCGCTCGAACGACTCGAGGCTGTTCTCCGGGAACTCGCTCCAGTCGCCGCGATGGGCGATCACCTGTGTCCGGTGTGCAGTGCCGCCGGTCTGCACGGGAGGCGAATCTACCGGGGCGACCGGCGGCCGATCGGGCTATCTCTGAGCGGGCGAGGGGCGCCAGGCGCAGAGGCCGAACGTGGCCTGGCCGCGCGCCGCCTCCTCGGCCTCATCGGCCGAGACCAGCACCGCCTTCTGCGCGCAGATCAGGGTCTGTGACCCGCGCCCGGCGGCGTCGACGAGGATCTGATCCCAATGCCGGTACTGAACGTCGTGCGCCTCGCCGTCGTAGAGACGCAGCGTCACGGGACCTCCGAGCGTCGCGTGCCAAGCCTGCGTGTGAGCGGGTGGGACCGTGGTGTCGCGGGTGCCGTGGTAGAGGTAGGCGGGGGCCCGGAGGTGGCCCAGCCGCGGCGGGGGCGCCCGGCAGAGCAGCCGCCATTCGTGCGCCATCGCGGCCGCGCCGTCTCCCCCCGGGGCCAGGGCGCGCTCTCCCTCGGCTGCCGCGGCTCTGTCGAAGCCGGGGATCTGGTGCACGGGGCTGTCATCGGGGAAGCGCCACAGCGCGGCCGGGTCGGCGGCGAAGGCGGCTGTCTGCTGAGCCAGCGCCGCCGCCCCCGGGCTCTCGGCGATCAGCGAGCCGGCCGCCGCGGCGGCCAGGTGCAGCGAGATCACCCGCTCGGGCACCCGTGCCGCGAACGCCGCGGCGAACGGGCCGCCACCCGAGAAAGCCACGACCACGACGCGATCGAGCCCGAGCAGGTCGAGGACCGTGAGCATGTCCTCGACGGCGTCGTCAATGCCGAGCGTCGTGTCGAGGGGCGTGGCACCGAAGCCGTTTCGCTCCACGCTGATCGTCCGTAGGTGCAGTCGCCGTCGTGTGGTCCGGGCGAACTCGGTCAGCTCGAAGGCGCGCACGCTGGTCGCGAAGCCCCCGAGGAAGAGCATCGGTCGCCAGCTCGTCTCTCCGAGGTCGATGTAGCGGATGAGGCGGCCGCGGCGCCGGAGCGTGTGAACCGAGGCCGGTGCCGGCGGCAGCCGGTCGAACTCGGCTTGGAACTCTGGATCAGGGCCGGCCGTCGGTCTGACCCTCGACCGCCTCGGCCAGCAGCGTGGCGACGTCGGCCACCCGCAGTGCGGAGTCGCTGTCCTGCACCCCGTCGTCGAGCATCACCGTGCAGAACGGGCAGGCCACGGCCAGGGTCTCAGCGCCCGTCGCCCCGGCCTGTCTGACCCGCTCGACGTTGATCGGCTGTGCCCGCTCCTCCATCCACATGTGAGCGCCGCCGGCACCGCAGCAGAAGGTCTGCCGCCCTGACCGCTCCATCTCCACCGGAGTGCCGACCGCCGCCACGAGCTCTCGCGGGGCCTCGAGCACGTCGTTGTGCCGCGCCAGATAGCAGGAGTCGTGGTAGGTGATCGTCCCACCGGCCCCCTGCGGAGCCAGGCGGCCCTCACGCACGAGCTCGGCGAGAAGCTCCGTGTGGTGGACCACGTCGAGGTGCGCGCCGAAATCCGGGTACTCGTTGGCCAGGGTGTTGAAGCAGTGCGGGCACGCCGTCACGACCTTCTGGACGCCCGCGTCGGTCAGTACCTCCACGTTCTGCTCGGCAAAGGCCTGGAACACGTATTCGTTGCCGATGCGGCGTGCCGGGTCGCCCGTGCAGCTCTCCCGTGGGCCCAGGATGGCGAAGTCGACCTCCGCGGCCTGCAGCAGCTTGGCCAGCGAGACCGCGCTCCGCTGCGCGCGCTCATCGAACGACGCCGCACACCCGACCCAGTAGATGTACTCGGGGGCGGGGTCGCCGGGCTCGAGCACCCTGACCCCGAGGGGGGTGGCCCAGTCAGCCCGTTCGGATTGCGCCCGGCCCCAGGGGTTTGACGCGCGCTCGATGTCACGCAGCATCGGCTCGGCCTCGGAGGGGAAGCTCGCGTCGACCATGACCAGGTGGCGCCGCAGATCGACGATGTGGTCGATGTGCTCGATCGAGACCGGGCAGGCCTGGACGCAAGCGCCGCAGGTCACGCAGTCCCAGACCGATTCCTCGGGTACGGCAGCCGGCACCAGCGGTCCGGAATCCTGGGCCAGCACCTGATCCCGGAGTCCCATGATCACGAGCTTCGGAGAGAGAACCTTGCCCGTGGCATACGCCGGACACGCGTCCTGGCAGCGTCCGCACTCCGTACAGGTGAAGGTGTCCAACAACTCCTTGACGTTGAGGTCGGCGATCGTCCCGGCTCCGAAGCGGAGATCCTCCTCCGGGACGTCAGGGTCCTCGAAGTGGAGCGGCTCGAGCCTTCCCCGGGAGCGGGTCCGCCCGAGCCAGACGTTGATTGCGGCGGTGAAGATGTGCAGGTGCTTGGAGCGGGGGAGATAGGCCAGGAAGGCGAGGATCGTGAGGACGTGCGCCCAGACGAACACGCGCTCGAGGATCCGGGTCGCCGCGTCACGAGCGAAGAGGTGAGACAGGGCATTCGACACCGGCGCCCACGCCCTCGGCCATTCGTTCAGTCCGAGCGCGATGCGGGTGGCGTGCCAGAGCAGTAGCGTCGCGGCGACGGTGGCGATCAGGGCGAGGATCAGATCCGCCTCGCCGAGGTGACTGCCGCGGAAGCGCTCCGGACGCTGCACCTTGCGAATCCAGAGCGCCGCCACCACACCGATGAGCACGAGCACGGCGAAGATGTCCTGCAAGAGCGCGTACCACCCCTGGTGCCCGAGCCACGGCAGCGTCGCGTGCTTGTCTACGGCGCCGATCATGGCGATCAGAATCGACGGCAGCAGCACCAGGAAGCCCCAGAAGATGAAGGCGTGAGCGAGACCCGGAGCCGCACGCTGAAGCAGCTTGCGCTGTCCGAGGACGATCGTGGCCTCGTTGCGGAGCCGGCGCGGGATCTCGCGAGGCCGATCCACCGCCGGCGCCGCCCGGATCAGTGTCCAGAGGAAGGCGATCCGTGTTGCGAACAGCGCGCCGCTAACGATGATCGCCCCGGCGAGCACCAGACCGGCGGCCAGGGAGGCTATGAGCCCCTCGTCTTCCTGATCTCGTTGGAGATCGCCGGCACCACCTCGTGCAGGTCGCCGATCACCGCGTAGTCGGCGCTGGTGAAGATCGACGCCTCCGCGTCCGGGTTGATGGCCAGCAATTTCTTGGCCCCCTTGGCCCCCGCCATGTGCTGGGTGGCCCCGCTGATCCCGCAGGCGATGTAGATGTCAGGAGCGATCTTCGTTCCGGTCTGCCCGACCTGGTCGGTGTGCGGCCGCCAGCCCGCCATGGTCACCGCTCGCGAGCAACCCACGGCAGCGCCCAGCAACTCGGCCAGCTCCTCGATCACCGCGAAGCCCTCGGCGGAGCCGACGCCACGCCCGCCGGAGACGACCACGCTGGCGTCGGCCAGCGAGACGCCGCCGCCGTCGGCGCGCACGCGTTCGCGCACCTGGACGTCCGCGTCGGCGCCGGCCTCGAGCTCGGTGACCTCGACCTCTGCCGCAGCCTCCACCACGTGGGGCGCCACGGTGAGAATCAGCGGCGCGCCGTGCACGACCGCCTCCTCGAGAAGGCTCCCGCCCCAGCGAAGCCGCCGGACCCGGGCCGGCTGGCCGGGCGTGAGCGATACGCAGTTGGCGGCCATCGGCCGGTCGAGGGCGGCGGCCGCGTGCGCCAGCACCTCGTTACCGCGTTCGCTACCGGGCCCGAGGATGCTGCTCGCCTCCCGCTCCTGGACGGCCGCCGCAAGCGCCTGCCCCCAGGCGCGGGGCGCGTAGGCGCCACCGATGCTGACCGCGCTCACCGGCTCACCGAGCTGGGAGGCAAACGCGACCGCCTGACGTGAGACCTCGTCGTCGCGGCTTTCGAGGAACACGAGCGCCGTCATCAGATGACTCCCAGCTCCTCGAGAACCGCTACGACCGCGGGCGCGGCCTCGGGGCCCTGGCCCAGCACCTGAACCTGCTTGCCCGACCCCACGGGAAGCACGAGTCGCAGCATCTCGAGCTGCGGCTCCGGGCGGGTGGGATTTGACGCCTCGACGGGCTTGCGCTTGGCGCGCAGGCGACCCGGCACGGAGGGATACCGAGGCAGGTTGAGCCCCTCCTTCACGGTCACCACCGCCGGCATCGGGACGACATACACGTCGCGCCCACCGGGCACCTCCTGCTCGCACCGCAGGCCGCCGTCGGCGAGCGCAATCGCCTTGACGCCGGTGACACAGGGCAGCCCGAGAGCGTGGGCGACGCGGATCGCCACCTGATAGTTGCCCGCGTCGGCGGATTCGTTGCCGAACAGCAACAGGTCGTACGGCTCTTCTTGCGCACGGACCGCGTCGACGATCGCTCCCGCCGTTGCCTGGGGGTCCCACTCCTGATCGTCGGTGACCAGGTGGATGGCGCGGTCGACGCCGATCGCCATCACGTCCCGAAGCTGTTCCTCGGCCTCGGGCGGGCCCAGGGTGAGGACGGTGCTCGAGCCGCCGTGCTGCTCGATCAGCCGGACCGCCTCCTCGGCCGCGCACTCCTCGTGCGGGCTGATCGTGAACCCGAGGTGACGGGTGGAGATGGCGCGTTCGTCGTCGGTCAACACGATCTTGCCGCCGGTGAGCGGGACCCGCTTGACGCTGACCAGGATGTTCATTGCCTTTCGCCCTGCGGTCGCACTACGAACGGATGCGCGAGTTCTCCGGATCGAAGACGGGCGTCGAGTCGTTGGTGACAACGGTCACCGGATAGCGCTCGCCCATGTACTCGACGCTCAACTCCTCGCCCACGATCGCCCGCTCGGGAGGCAGATAGCTCATCAGGATGTGCTTGCCAAGCGAAGGACCCGCGCCGGCGCTGGTCACGTAGGACCGGCGCCCCTTGCGATCGGCGAGCGGCTCCCCCTCGGCGCTCAGCACCGGTTCGTGTCCAAGCATGTAGCGCTTGACGCCCGACGACGAGGTGTGGTCGTCGACGGTCAGCGTGCACATGATCGCCGCCGGCTCCTCCTCCCGGTGGCGGACATGCGCCTCCTTGCCGATGAAGTCCTCGTCCTTGATCTTCCCCCAGGCCATGCCGGCCTCGACCACGTTGTATTCGGCCTCGAGTTCGGCGCCGTAGGCGCGGTAGCACTTCTCGAGGCGGCCTGTGGTCCCGTAAACCCCGATTCCGGCTGCAACGATGCCGTGCGGCGCCCCGGCCTCGGCGACCGCATCCCACAGCCGGGCTCCCTGCTCCATCGGGGCATAGAGCTCCCATCCGAGATCGCCGACGTATGAGATTCGCGAGGCGAGGACGCTCAGGGAGTCGATCTCGATCGTCCGGCAGCGAGCGAACGGGAAACCCTCGTGCGAGACATCATCGCCGGTCAGGCTGGCGAGAATCTCCCGGGCCCGTGGGCCCCAGAGCCCGAGCGTGCACCAGGCGTTGGTCTGGTCGGCGAGCTGAGCCGAGCCGTCAGCTGGCAGATGGTCGGTGAACCACTTGCGGTCGGACATCCCGTACGCGCCTCCGGTCACCACCCGGAAGACGTCCTCGGCCAGGCGCATGATCGTGAGGTCCTGCTTGAAGCCGCCGCTGGGCGTGAGCAACGGTGTGTAGACGACTCGCCCGACGGCCACGTCCATCTGGCGCATGGCGATCGACTGGACCGCGGCGAGGGCCCCGGGGCCCGTGATGTCGAAGATGGCGAAGGCACTGAGGTCGATCATCGCCGCCCGGTCACGCATGGCGAGGTGCTCGGCGTTGATGATGGGCGACCACCACCGGGATTCCCACTCTGCCTCGCGGCGCGTGCTGCGGTCCCCGTACTCCTCGAGCAGCCCGGCGTTGGACTCATACCACTGCGGCCGCTCCCACCCGGCGGTCTCGAAGAACACGGCCCCGAGCTCCGATTCACGCTGGTAGAACGGCGAGAGCCGGACGCCGCGGTCTGACTCCCATTGCTCGGAGGGGTGGACGATCCCGTACATCTTGTTGAAGCCCTCCGAGGCCCGGGCGCGAATGTGGGCTTTCGTGGTCTGGCACGGATATGCGCGGGCAATGTTCGACTCGTAAACGTCGATCTCCGATTCGCCGTGCACCATCAGCTCGGCCACCGTCTTGCCCGCGCCGGGACCCTCCTTGATCCAGATCGCGGCTGCGGACCACAGGCCCCGCACCTCCGGCGTTTCGCCCAGCAGCGGCATTCCGTCGTAGGTGACCGAGAGGACGCCGTTGATGGCGTACTTCACGCCGACGCTCTCGTCGCCGACGATCTCCGGCATGAGATCGAGGGCGATCTCCATCTGGGGGTCGAAGTCCTCCTGAGTGAAGGGCAGCTCGGTGGGGCTGAGCGCGGCTTCCTCGATCGAGGGAATCTCGTCGGAGTCGAGCGTGATCGGGCGGTGGGCGTAGGAGCCGATCTCGAGCCCCATTCCCTCCTGGCGCTCGTACATGTTGGTGTCCATGTCACGGACGATCGGGTACTCGATCATGCTCTGCGAGCTCTCAAACCGGGGCACGGGCCCGATGTCGATCATCTGGTGAACCATCGGGGTGAGCGGGATGGACGCTCCGGCCAGTCGCGCCACCCGCGGACTCCAGGCGCCGGTGGCGATCACGACGCGGTCGGCCTCGACGTCGCCCTTGGTCGTCCGGACGCGCCGAACGCGCCCGCCCTCGACGTCGATGCCGAGGACCTCGGTGTTGGCCGACACGGTCAGACCGTCGCTGGCCGCCCGCTCGCGCATGATCGTTCCTGCGCGCAGCGAGTCGACGACGCCGGCTCCGGGCGTGTGGAACCCGCCGAGGATCAGCTTGTGGTTGATGTAGGGAACGAGCTCCTTCACCTGCTCGGGGTTCAGCAGCGAGACCGGCTCGATACCCCACGCCTTGGCCGAAACGACCCGACGCGTGAGCTCCTGCATCCGCTCCTGGGTCCGCGCGATCTCGATCCCGCCGCTCTCGATGAAGACCTCGAGCTCCTTGTACTGGCGAAGGCTCTCGAGCGTGAGCTGTGTCATCTCCTTCGAGTGGTCAACCGGGAAGATGAAGTTCGAGGCATGGCCGGTCGACCCGCCGGGGTTCGGCATCGGCCCCTTGTCGATCAGCAGGACCTCGGTCTGGCCTAGTCGCGAGAGGTGGTAGACGAGGCTGTTGCCAACGATTCCCGCGCCGATGACGACGATCCGCTGCGATCCAGGCAGCTTCCGGGCCGGCTCACGTGTCGCAGTCATCGTGGCCGTGATATATCAGATGCACGTCACAGACGTCAACGCTCTCGGCGGCTCGGGAGGGTTGCGGCACCGCGCGCGCGGTGGTGGCAGCCGGTCAGACTCGCTTCAGGCGCTCCCGGACTGCAGCCCGGATCTGGCGATCGACCTCAGGCGCTGATCGCATCAGCTCGTGGAGCACTCCAGGCGAGAGGGCAAGCAGGCGAACCTCGTCACACGCGATCACCGTCGCCGTGCGGACGTAGCCGAAACCGGCCCCCCAATCGAGCGCGGCGAGCTCGCCAAAGAACTCGCCCGGGCCGAGCTCCCGCACGCGCTCCTCGCCGATGCGGATCTCGACGGTGCCGGCGAGGATCAGATAGAAGCTTCGGGTTCCCTGCCAGCGGTCGATGACGGTTTGGCCGGGCTCCAGCGCGACCTCGAGCCCGGAGCGGACGACCATCTCGAGCTCGCGGTCGCCCAGGTCCGCCAGGAGGGGGAGGTTTTGAACCGTCTCGGCGTCGATCTGGCCGAGCTGCCCCCAGCCGCTCGCCATCTCCGACCGGCGCTCCGCATAGTCGCGGGCCGGGCGCGTGGCGCGACGGGCGGGGACGGCTGCCTGCGCGAACCACTCAAGCGTCCGGGTCACGTCCTGCGGGCCGGTGGTGTGGTTCATCACGCACATGCGGACGGCATACCGGCCGTGCAGACGAGTCGATGAGACCGCGCCCATCCCCGTTTGCTCGTGCTGGCGGACGAGCTCGGCGTTCAGCGCCGCCAGCTCCTCCTCGTCGGTGACGTCGGGGAAGCGGCGGCGGAAGCAGACGATGCCGAGTGAGGCCGGGGACATCAATTCGAGCTCGGCCGAGTTCGCAATCTGCTCCTCCGCCAGCTGGGCGAGGTCCAGCGAGCGGTCGATCGCCGCGCGGAAGGCGTCGGCACCGAAATACTGAAACGACAGCCAGATCTTGAAGGCGCGCGCGGAACGGGTGAGCTGGAGGCCGAGATCGGAGAAATTGACTTCCTCGCTCAGGCGATCGGACAGGTAGTCCGGGTTGATGGTGAAGGCCTGGCCCAGGAGCCGCCCCTCACGAATCAGCGCGCAGCCGCACTCGATCGGTTGATAGAGCCACTTGTGCGGATCGAGCGTCACCGAGTCGGCGAGCTCGAGGCCGGCGAGGGCAGCCCGGCCGCGTTCGGTGAGTGCGGCGGCGCCCCCGTAGGCGGCGTCGACGTGCAGCCACAGACCGCGCCCGTGGCAGAGCTCGGCCAACTCGGGCAGGGGATCGATGGCTCCGGTGTTGGTGGCGCCGGCGTTCGCGGCCACGGCCAGGGGTTGAAGTCCCGCCTGCAGGTCAGCTTCGATCGCTCCGACCACGGCGTCCAGGAGGATCCGGTGCGAGCCGTCGGTGGGCAGGACTCGGACCTGGTCGGGTCGGAAGCCCATGATCCGCGACGCTCGAGCCACCGACGAGTGCGACTGGTCGGAAGCGTAGATCACAGCCCGCTCGCTCATCGGGCCGAGCAACGCCTCTCGCGCGCAGGCCAGGGCGGTCAGGTTGGCCGCTGAGCCACCACTCACCAGCACTCCCGCGGCGCTCGTGGGGTAACCGATCCACTCCTTGAACCAGTCGAGGACCGTGAGCTCGACCTGGCTGGGCCCCGCGGCCATCAGCCACATGCTCGCGTCGATGTCCATGGCGGTCATGATCAGATCGCCCAGGGCGGCAGGAAACGTGCTGCAGGCGGGGATGAAGGCGAAGTAGCCGGGGTGCGCAACGCGGCTGATGGCGCTGAGGACGTCGTCGTGCACCTCACGCAGCAGCTCCTCCCAGGGACGAGGCTGATCCGGGGGCGGTCCTCCGAACGCGGCCCGCAGCGCGCCGGGCGAGCCCCGCCGGACCGCGGGCGCCGAGACGTCCGAAAGCTCGTTGACCAACAGGTCGATCGTGCGGTAGCCGAGCTCGCGCATCTGCTCCGCGGTCAGCCCAAGAGGGTCGCCTGAAGGATCCACCCGTTCCTCCCTCGCTCGTATGTTCGGAATGTAGTATCGGCGGGTGGGCCAGCGCCAGATGGTGCTGAGACGTGTGGCCGCGAACCGAACCCTTCGGCGCGTCGAGGCCGCGTTTCTGGGCTTCAACTGCGCCGAGAACGGCGTTTGGGTGGCGGTGCTGGTCTTCGCCTACCAGCACGGCGGCACGACCCTCGCTGCCGCCATCGCCGTGGTCCAGCTCCTTCCGGCGGCTGTGGTGGCGCCGTTAGCGGCGACGCTGGCCGATCGGCGGGGCGGCGCGCTCGCTCTCTGGGTGAGCTACGTGACCCAGGCTGTGACGGTGGGGGCGACGGCGGCGCTGATGCTGGGCGGGGCGCCGCAGGTGCCGGTCTACCTCGCCGCTGTGCTCGCCGCGAGTGCCGTCACCCTGACGCGTCCGGCCCAAGCCGTCCTGCTGCCCTCGCTGGTCGACGACCCCCGGGAGCTGACCGCGGCCAACGCCCTGGGCGGGTGGCTGGAGAGCGGGAGCTTCCTGGCCGGCCCCGGGTCCGCCGGCCTCTTCATCGCCCTCGACGGGCCCGGCTTCGCCTGCGCGATGTTCGCTCTCGCCGTCGCCATCGCCGCCCTCCTCCTCGCTCCGCTCGCCCTGCGCCGGCGAGCCGCGAGCGCGGCCGTTCACAGCGCCGACGCGTTGGCGGAGGAGAGGGGTGAAAGCGCGCTTGGCGTTCTGCGCTCCGAGCCCGGGGTGGCGCCGCTCGTCGGTCTGGTCGCGCTCCAGTACATCGTTCTGGGCGCGCTCGACGTGCTCGGCGTGGTGCTCGCGATCAAGCTGTTCTCGCTGGGCGCCTCCGGCGCGGGTTACCTGACGGCGAGTTTCGGGGCCGGAGGCGTGGCCGGGGGAGCCCTGACGATCGGGCTGATCGGTCGCCATCGCCTCGTGCCGCCGCTCGTCCTGGGGGGCCTCATCTGGGGGGGAGCGTTCGTGTTGATCGGCGCCGTGGCCAGTGCCGCGGGGGCGTTTCTGCTCCTCGCGGCGGCGGGCGCCAGCCGTGCCCTGTTCGACGTCTCCGGCCGGACGCTCCTGCAGCGCGCGACGCCCGAGCACGTCCGGGGAGGGGTGTTCGGTGTCCTGGAGGGCGGGGCCATGCTCGGTTTCGCGATCGGGTCTGCCTCGGTCCCCTTGCTGGTCTATGCCGGCGGACCCCGGGCCGCGGTTGCCCTCGTGGGGGGATCGCTCGTGCTCGCAAGTGTCGTCACGCCGCGCTGGCTCGAGCGCCTGGAGCAGCGGGCACCCGAGCTGGTGCGTCAAATCGAACTGCTCCGGGGCTCATCGATCTTTTCGGTTCTTCCGGCACCGGAGCTCGAGGACCTGGCGAGGTCGCTGGTCGCTGAGACGCTCGCGCCGGGAACGACGGTCATGCGCCAGGGCGAACGCGGCGAGCGCTTCTACCTGGTGGACCGCGGGGAGCTCACTGTCCTGGTCGATGGCTCCGAGCGACGACGTCTGGGCCCGGGAGACGGCTTTGGCGAGATCGCACTGCTCCGGGACGGGGTACGAACGGCGTCGGTCACCACGCTCGGACAGGTGACGCTCTACGGTCTCGAACGAGGTGCCTTCCTAACTGCGGTCACAGGATCTCCACACGCGCACCGAGCCGCCGAGACCCTGGCCGCAGAGCGGATGGAGGGAGACCCCGGGCCGGCCGTGACGGTCATCGGCGCCGAGTGAGCGCTCGATCGCTCACTCGGCCGATGAGATCAGCTACTTCGTGGTCTTGCGTGAGCTCGACTTGCCGGTCCCACGTGCGCGTGAGCCGGTCTTGGCGGCCACGGTCTTGCGCGTCGACGCGGTCTTGCTGGCCGAGCTCGTTCGCTTGGACCCGGCGGCGGTCGACTTCGCGCGCGCGGGCGCGCCGCTCCGGGTGCTCCGGCTTGTGCCGCTTCGCCCGCCGGTGGCGCGTGCTTCGCCCGCGTCGGCGGCGCTGACCCGGGTAGCCGCCGCCTTGCCCGCCGTCTTGGCCGCCCGGCCGGCGGCAGATGCGGCGGCCTTGCCCTCCTTGAGCATCCGGCCGGCAGCTCGCTTGGCCTGGCCGGCGGCCGCGGAGGCCTTCTTTGTCTGACGTGTCGCCGCCGCCTTCTTGGCCGAAGCTGAACGCTGCGCCTTGGTTTGAGCCATAGCCTCTCCATCGATCGCACCGCCAAGGGGCGGTGCGTTTGGGGTCGAGATCAGTCAGGAGTATTCCGCTCACGCTGGATGACTCCTGCTCGGCGCCGTGGCGCGCACGACGCCGGCGAGACACGTGGAGATAGGTTGCCGAAGACGAGACGAATCACCCAGCTGACGCCTCAGGTGCTGCGCACCGAGCCGCAGTTCCGCCTCCTCTTCACCGGGCAGTTGCTGTCGGTGATGGGCGATCGGATGATGCTCGTCGCGCTGCCCTTCGCCGTGCTGCGGTCCGGCGGCGGAACCGGCGCGGTTGGGGTCGTGGTGGCGGTTCAGCTGGTGCCGTTCGTGGTCTTCGGGCTGATCGGCGGGGCGTTATCCGATCGCTCCGAGCGCCGCAAGATCCTCATCCGCTCCGATCTGAGTCGGATGCTCGTGCAGGGATGCGCCGCGGGGCTGCTCCTCGCGGGGGCCGCCACGCCGCTTCTCCTCGGAGTGCTCGTGGTTCTGTACGGCACCGCCGAGGCCTTCTTCCAGCCGGCGTTCACCGGCCTCCTGCCTCAGACGGTGTCTCACCCCGGGCAGCTCCAGCCGGCCAACGCTCTGCGGGGTCTCTCGTTCTCGACGGCCGCGGTCGTGGGTCCCGCACTGGCGGGCGCGCTCGTGGCTGGGGCCGGGCCCGGCGCTGCCTTTCTCTTCGACTCGGCATCGTTCGCGATCAGCGTCGCCTGCCTGCTTCGGCTGCGGCCGCTGGTCGCCGAGCGGGCCACCGAAGCCGCGCCGCCCCCGTTGCGGACGGCCCTCCGCGCCGGCTGGCGCGAGGTCACATCGCGGCGGTGGCTGCGCGCCGGGTTGCTGGCCATGAGCGCGTACCACGCCCTCGTGTTGCCGGCGGTGTTCGTTCTCGGCCCGGTCTTCATCTCACGACGCCTCGGAGGCCCGGGGGCCTGGGCGGCGGTTGCGGTGGCGTTCGGGCTGGGGTCGATTGCCGGCGATCTCTCGCTCCTGCGTGTCCGCCCGCGCCGGGCGCTTCGCGTGGCGGCGATCGGTCTCGTGCTCGCCTCGCTGCAGGCCGCCGTCTACGGCGCGGGAGCCGCACTCAGCATCACCTGCGCCCTTCAGTTCGTCACCGCGATCGGCGTCACCGTGTTCTTCACCCTCTGGGAGGTCAGCCTGCAGGAGCACATTCCCGGGGAGGCGCTGTCGCGCGTCTCCTCCTGGGACTACCTGTCAAGCGCGGCGCTGATGCCGGTCGGGGCGGCGGTGGCCGGCCCCCTGGCCGCCGCGCTGGGTGCGCGGTGGGTGCTCGAGGGGATGAGCGCGCTGGGGGTGGCCACGGCCCTGATGTTCCTCGCCACGCCCGCCGTCCGGGCTCTGCCGAGAGGAAGCGCGGGCGCCGCGGGTTCTTGAGGCCGCCGGGCGAGGGTTCGAAGCGCTCAGCGGCCGGCGAGCAGCGGGCCGCGCTCAGATGCGGGCGGCGAAACCCGCTTAGCGGGCGGCGAGATGCGCGTGAATGAGCTGAACTGCCATCGCGCCTTCCCCGACCGCGGTGGCGCAGCGCTTGGTCGAGCCCGAACGGACGTCCCCCGCGGCGAGCACGCCGGGAACGGTCGTCTCCAGTAGCCGATCGGCGCTCGCGTCAGGGCCGGTGAGGATGAACCCGTCCTCGGCCCGGCCGACGACGTCCCCGAGCCAGTCGGTGCAGGGCAGCGCGCCCAGGAACAGGAAGAGATACGAGAACGGCAGACGCTCGCCCGTGGCCAGCGTCACCTCCTCAAGCTGTCCCTGAGTCCCGTGCAGCTCGGCGATCTGGCTCCGGTCTCGGACCGCGATGCCGTACCGATCGAGTTCGCGGATCAGGTAGGAGGACATCGTCTCCTGCAGATCGGCGCGCCGGTGCAGCAGCGTCACCAGCGCGCCGCCCCGAGCCAGCCAGACGGCGGCCTGGCCCGCCGAATTACCGCCGCCAACCACCCCCACCCGTTCGGCCCCACAGGCCTGCGCTTCCGGTGGCCCCGCCGCGTAGAAGACGCTGATCCCCTCGTAATCGGAGAGGTTGTCCACGGGGAGACGCCGGTACTGAGCGCCCGTGGCCAGGAGCACCGCGCGAGCGGCGATTTCATGACCCTCAGCGAGATGCACGACGTGACGGCCGTTGCCAGGTTCAAGGGCGATGGCACGATAGGGCGAGGCGAAGCGAGCGTTGAACTTCCGAGCCTGAGTGACGGCCCGACCGGTGAGCTCGGAGCCGCTGATCCCGGCCGGGAAGCCAAGGTAGTTCTCGATCCGTCGTGAGGTGCCAGCCTGGCCCCCGAGACCGGTGCTCTCGATCACGAGGGTGTCGAGCCCCTCGGAGGCGCCGTAGACCGCGGCTCCGAGGCCAGCCGGTCCGGCGCCGACGACGACGAGATCGACTTCCTCGCGCGCAGCGAGCTCGGCACCGATGCCAAGCGCGCGTGAGAGTTGGCCGGTGGAAGGTCCCCAGAGCTCGGCGCCGCCGGGGAGCCGCACGAGCGGCAGATCCTCGGCCGCGACCCCGGCCAGGAGCGATGCCGCGGCCGAGTCCTCCGCGCGCTCGGGGTCGTGCCAGGTGAAGGGCAGCCGGTTGGTGCGCGCGAAGTCAAGCAACTCCATCGTGCGTGCCGACGAGTGCGGCCCGACGATTTCAAGCCCGATGCCGTGAACCCGCTGCAGAGCCTCCCGGCGGGCGATGAACGTCGAGAGAACGAGGTCGCTGAACGGCTCGTCCTCGTAGAGCAGGGTCCGGAAGCGCTCACGTTCCACGGCGATGTACCGGGCGGGCTCAGTGACAACCGCGGTGACCATCACCGTCTGGCCGGAGAGCAGCGTGAGCTCGCCGAGAAAGCCAGCGGCGCCGTGCCTCAGTATCTCCTCGCCGGCCGCATCGAGGATGGCGACCTCGCCCTCGAGCATGGCGATGAACGGATAGCGCCGATCGCCGGCGCGGTAGAGAACCTCGCCCGCGTCGGCCGTCCGCTCCTCGCCGAGCTCGGCGAGCTTGGCCAGCTGGGACGCCGAGAGCGCGGGACTTGGTGGCGCCGCTGCGGAACTGGAGGCCCCCGGCATGGGACGAGTCTACGAAGGCCTCAGTGCGACGCGCTGGAGCGCGCCTCGTACGAGCCATGCACGGAAGGTACCCGGGAGCGACGCCTGCGCTCGGCCTCGGGGGGTTGGCCGTCCGGAACCGGACGCTACTTAGCAGCGGTCGCGGTGGGACCGAGGTGGCTCGTCCGCGCAGCCGGATCAGGGTCGGTCAGCTCCAGCACCAGGGCGGACCAGGAGAAATGAGTGGCGCCCATTCCCTGACCGGTGTACGGGTCGTAGTACTCACGCAAGCCCTGTGCGGCGACGGCCTGGCCCAACCGCGACGCGAGCTGGGCAGCCGCCTCGTCATACCCCAGGCGCACGAGCCCTAGCCAGAGCAGCCAGGCCGCGTTGACCCAGGTCGGCCCCCGCCAGTACTGGCGCAGGAACAGGTACCTATCGCTCCGCGAGAACAGAGGCTCCTCGGCGGAGACCGACGGGGGAGGGACGGGAAGCCAGAAGCGGCACGGATTGAGGAGATGCTCCTCGACGAGTCGGCGGCCGATGTCCTCCGGGAGGTCGGGCAGCGCGAGCGGCGACAGGCCCGACCACGTCACCACGGGATGGGCGGCGGGTCCATGCTGTCGTGGCTTGCGTACGAGCTGGTGGAACAGCCCGCGCCGCTCGTCATAAAGACGATCGAGAATCACCGGGGTCAGGGACGGCCGCCCGAGCGCGAGCCGCGACAGGTTGTGCAGGACATTGGTCGCCGTCCCGCACACGAGTGGGCCGCCGGTGGCGGCAATCCGACGAATGTCGAAACCGAGTTGCCGGTTGCGGCGGACGAGGAGGGGAAACCCGGGAAGCCCGTCGCGGTGCCAACCCCAGGCCGAATCGAACTTGGGCGAGGCGTCGAGGCCAGATTCGTCGGGCTGGATGAGCCACAGCAGCCCATCGCCGTCGAGCGCCCGCTCCTGCTCGACCCACTCCTGATGCCGGACGATGGCCGGGACCTGCGCCGGGTCCCCGACGGCGATTCGCCATGCCCAGGCCAGCATCGGGGGCTGAATCGTCGCGGTCATGAAATCCGCCCGGGAACGGATGTTGTAGAACAGCGAGCGGATCAGGGCGGCGGGTTTGGTCCAGAAGATCGTGTGGCCGATGAAGCCCTCGGGCGTCGATGCGCTCAGCAGAGTCTCGAGCTCGGCCCGCGCGCGGTCGCGGTCGAGCCGCCTCCAGGCGATCGCGGTGAAGCAGGAGTCCCAGTAGAACTGCCAGGGGTAGCGCTCGTGGCTGGGGGCGGTGAAGCGGAAGCGGATGCCCTCGCGTTCGCCCTCGCACCAGTTGAGCTCGAGCGTTCGCCGGCAGATCTGTGTGAGGCGCTGGGTTAGCTTGGGTGCGGGGGGGTCTGAAGCCCCGGACGCCACCTCGGTCTGGTCCAGATGGGTGCTGGGCACACCGCGCCGCTACCCGGACCACATGTGGCGAAGCAGCGCCAGGCGTGCGCCGGTCAGGAAGCGGACACCCCTCCCAGCGGCAAGCAGAAGCTCGCGGGCGGGGATCTCCGGAGGCGGTTGCCGTCGTCTGCGTGCTTACGGACGACCGCGCTGGCTCGCTCTTGCCGCCGCTCACGCGGGTAGGCAGATTGGCGTGAGAGTTTTGTCCGCACCCCGTCCTCGCCAGAGATGACGTGCTCGTTGTCGCGGTATTGATCGCTGTGCTGCTCGCGGTCTACTGTGGCTTTCGGGTCGAACGTCGGCGACGGACGCCGCCCGCGCTCCGGGGCGACTGGTGGTCGGCCTTCGAGTCAGAGTTCCGGGCCTACGCGAAACGGGCCGACGCAGCTCGGCGCGCTCGCGAGCGGCGCAACGACCACGGCTCGATCGGCCAGTGATCTAACCGGCCGCAGCCGCTCGCCACACGGCGGCGAGAAACACGAGCACCCAGAGCGCGAGCGCAAACCAGACCCAGACCTGAGCGAACTCGGTCAAGCCTGAGACCCGCACCGCGCGACCGGCGTCGAAGCTGCACGCGGCGTACATCCCGACCGGGAACACGGTGGCCCAGCGGCGAACGTCATAGCCCCAGCGGGGTCGCGCCAGCTCGGCGACGATGAGCGCCGGGAGCCACGCTGCGGAGAGCACCCACAGTGCCAGCGTCACCGCGCGCAGCGCCGCCAACGCGCCCGGCAGCTCATGGAGCCCGCCGAAGCCAAGTGTGAGGCGAGCCGCGGCGAGCGCAGAGATCGCGAGTGCGCCACCGCTGACCCAATGGTCGCCGCGCCCGACGAGGAGCTGGCGCAGGTCGAAGGTGGCAAGTACGACGACGTAGAGCAGCAGCCCCAGCGCGAGCAGGCCAAGGGCGGGATAGAGCAGCCAGGGCGCGCGCGATCGAAGCGCGACCTGCGCCGCCAACACGGCGAGCGACTGCGTCGACACGGTGGCCATGAAGGCAACTCCGGCCGCCTTGGCCGGCGGGCGGCTCAGCACCAGCGGGAGCAGGATGAGCCACAGAACGGCTGCGAGCACGAGCAGGGCCACGGCGACGCTGCCCCAGCCAAGGCCTGTGGCACGTGCGCCGAGCACGGCCGTCGCGGCGACGCCGGTGAGAGCCGCGGGCACACGCGCGTGCCTCAGGACGCCGGGCCAATCCTCGGCCATGCGCGTGAGCAGCAGCGATCCGAGCGCCAGCCACACGACGGCGGCGAGGGCCAGCAGGACCAGCGACAGGGCATGGCGCTTGTCGCTTGCCAGGTCGGCCGAGACGATGCCTGTCGCCATGACCGCGGCGCCTGCTGCCGGTGTCGTCGAGGCGCGCCACGGGCCGAGGCGCGTGCGCGAGGTCACAGGTCAGAAGCCGTATCAGCCACGAGCTGCTCCTCTCACATCGATCGGCCCTCTCCTTTCCAGCCGGTGCCGACGACTCCGCGAGCGCGTTAGCCAACTGACAAACGGGGTAATCACGCGTACCACTTGGGGTAGACCGGACTCATGGCCCCCGATTCCCCCGAGCTCCGACACGTCGAACGCGTTCGCCTGCTGCAGGCCGATCGGAGCCTCGGCTCTGGGCTGAGCAACGACGAGCTCGCCATGGCCAGCCGATACGCCGTGGCCGATGCGGTGGCGCTGGCGCGGGGAAAGTACGCCCCCCGCGCGCTCTTCGACGGCAAGGATCTGCTGGGGCTGCTTGTCCTGGACGGGCTCCTTATCCGCCAGGTCGCGGTCGGTGACCGCCACTGCGGGGAGCTCGTCGGCCCGGGCGCGGTGCTTCGGCCGTGGGACGACTTCGGGCAGATCGCCCCGCTCCCCTTCGAGGTGAGCTGGCGGGTCATTCAGCCAACGCGACTGGCCCAGCTCGACCGGCGCTTCCTGGCCACGATCGTCCACTGGCCAGCGCTGATCGAGACATTCACGGCACGCGCGACCGAGCGCGCCCACACGCTCGCCTTCAACGTGGCGATCCATTGCCTGCGCCACGTGCATCTACGACTGCTGGCGTTGCTGTGGCACCTGGCTGACCGCTACGGGCGCGTCATCCCCGAGGGGACGCACGTCCCGCTCCCGCTGTCGCACGCCGATCTGGCCGAGCTCGTGGGAGCCCAGCGCCCATCCGTGTCGGTGGCCCTCAAGCGGCTGGCGGATGCGGGTCTCGTCAGCCGGGGCCCTGAGAACACGTGGCTGCTGAGCCACGAACCGCCGTCGGAGCTGCGCGACATGCGAGCGCGCAAGGCCTCGACTGCCGTGCTCGCCGGCTTTGGCGAGGCAGAGGACGCCGAGGAAGACGACCACGAGGAGGGGTTCGAGCGAGCCGTGGCCCGCGGCTAGCCCTCGCTCAGCTGCCAGGAGCTCTCGCTTCGGCGTCCGCGCACATACAACCGCGGCTTTGCCGGCCGCGGCACGGGTAGCGCGAAGACCCGGAGCCGACAAAGGAGAGACATGGCACAGCAAGAGGTCGTCGTAATCACAGGCGCATCGGGAGGCGTGGGCCGGGCCGCGGCCCGCAAGTTCGCGTCAGAGGGCGCGAGGATCGGGCTCATCGCCCGCGGACGTAAGGGACTCGAGGCGGCGGCGCAAGAGGTGCGCGAGGCGGGTGGCGAGGCCCTCGTCCTCCCGGTCGACGTGGCCAACTATGACCAGGTCGAAGCGGCCGCATCGTCGGTGGAGGATGCATTTGGGCCGATCGACGTCTGGGTCAACGACGCGATGGTCACCGTCTACGCAGAGTTTCTCGACATCGAGCCGGACGAGTTCCGGCGGGCGACCGAGGTGAGCTATCTGGGAATGGTCTGGGGAACCCGAGCGGCCCTGAAGCGGATGGTCAAGCGGGACCGTGGCTCCCTGGTGCAGGTCTGCTCGGCCATGTCCTACCGCGGGATCCCGCTCCAGTCCCCCTACTGCGGGGCCAAGCACGCCTGCAAGGGGTTCACCGAAAGCATCATCACCGAGCTTCTGCACAACAAGTCAAAGGTCCAGGTCTCGATGGTCCAGCTTCCCGGGCTGAACACGACCCAGTTCACGTGGGGCCGGACCAAGCTGCCCAAGCAGACGATGCCGGTACCCCCGATCTACCAGCCTGAGGTGGCGGCCGATGCGATCCATTACGCGGCTCACCACAAGCGGCGCCAGATCTACGTGGGGATCCCGACCGTCATGAACATCTTGGGCGAGCGCGTGGCGCCCTGGCTGCTCGATCGCTTCCTGGCCAAGACTGGCTACAACAGCCAGATGACCGACCACGAGCTGGAGCCCCGGGGCCACGACAACCTGTTCGAGCCGGTGGACGAAGACCGCGGGGCGCACGGCCCGTTCGACGAGCAGGCGCACTCGGTCAGCCCTCAGCTCGAGCTGGCCAAGCGCCGGGGAGCTGTCATAGCCGGCCTCGGGGCGGCCCTCGTCGGCGCCGGGACCGCGGCGGCGCGAAGCAACGGGTCACGCTAGGGAGGTGCTCGTATGAGCGGCGCCCGTGACCTGGCTGAGCCCGCGGCCGGCGAGGCGGTCCTGGCCGAGCCGCGGCGGACCGATGGCTACCTTCCGATCGAGGACTACGGTGCCATCGGCGACGGAAGGACCCTCGCGCTGGTGGGGATCGACGGGTCGATCGACTGGATGTGCCTGCCCGATCTCGACGCGCCGAGCGTGTTCGGGGCGCTGCTCGACCCCGCCACCGGCGGAAGCTTCTCGCTCTCGCCGAGCATCCCCTACGAGGTCCGCCGGTCCTACCGGCCCCAGACCAACGTCCTGGAGACCGAGTACGAAACGGCTGACGGCAAGGTCCGGGTGATCGACGCCGTCACCGTCGACAACGCCCAGAACGCACCCTGGCGGGAGTTGGTCCGGAAGGTCGAGGGGATGAGCGGAGAGGTTCCGATGCAGTTGCGGTTTCATCCCCGCTTCGACTACGGCCGCTGCTCGTCTGAGCCGGCGCGCTTCGGGGAGAGCTTCGTCTATCGCCACAACGGGCTCCAGATTGGAGTCACCGGCTGGGATGCCGGTGAGCCTCAGCTCGAGCGGGACGCCGTCAGCGGCGCGTTTCAGATTCGGGCCGGCGCGCAGGCGGCGGTGGTGCTGGTGGCCGGCGATGGAGCAGCCCTGCCGCTGCCGGACCGCGACGCGGTGGAGCGCCGGTTCGAGGCCACGCATCGACTCTGGCGTGACTGGGTCGAGCGCTGCAATTACGAGGGGCCGTGGAAGGCCGCGGTGCAGAGAAGCCTGCTCGCGATCCGGCTGCTGGCCGATGGCCGAACGGGCGCGATCACGGCCGCCGGGACCACCTCGCTGCCGGAGGCCCTGGGCAAGCAGCGGAACTACGACTACCGCTTCGCCTGGGTCCGCGATCTTTCCTTCACCCTGAACGCACTGCTGCGCGTCGGCATGGAGCAGCTGGCCGAGGCGTCGGTCAACTGGCTGCTTGACGCCGTGGCGCACACCGCGCCGCGAGTCGATCCGGTCTACCGGCTCACGGGCGAGCCGCTGCGCCGGCAGTTGCAGCTGCCGCTCGCCGGCTACCGGGGGACCAGCCCGGTTCATCTCGGAAACCAGGCCGGCACCCAGCTTCAGCTCGGAGGTTTCGGCGATCTGGTGGAAACGCTGTGGCACTACGTCAAGCAGGGGCATGTCCTGGCCCCCGGCGCCGCCGAGCAGATCTCCGACAGCGTCGACCTGCTGTGCTCGATCTGGCGCTGCGAGGACGCTGGTCTCTGGGAGCTCGGCGACTACGCCCAGTACATGACCTCGAAGGTCAGCTGCTGGACGGCGCTCGATCGCCTCCTCGATCTCGTCGAGATGGGCCAGGCACCGCCTCGCCACGTGGCTCGCTGGCAGGCCACGCGGGAGGCCGTGCGCGAGTTCATCGAGACCGAGCTGTGGTCTGGGGAACGCGGCAGCTACGTGATGAAGGCGGGCAGCCAGAGCCTCGACTGCGGAGTGCTTCTGGCCGCGCGCCGGCGCTACGTCGACCCACGCGGGGAGCGCATGAACCGAACCATCGACGCGATTCAGCGCGAGCTCGACGCCGGGGGGCCCCTGTATTACCGCTACAGCGGGATGGAGAACGAGGAGAACGCGTTCCTGGCCTGCTCGTTCTGGATGGTCGAGGCGCTGGCGCTGGCCGGACGCCTCGACGAGGCCGCGGAGCTGATGGGCGAGATGGTGTCCCTGGGTGGCGAGCTTGGCCTGTATTCGGAGGAGATGGAGCCGGTCAGCCACGCGATGCGGGGTAACTACCCGCAGGCGCTCACCCATCTGGCGCTGATCAACGCGGCAGCGATCCTCGCCGAAGCCGATCACGCGAGCTGAGTCGCTCCCAAGCCTGCTTCGCCGGGATTTCAGGCGGCCGGACGGAGCGGTGTGGCGTGCGGATCGGCTGCGGTTTCGGTCTCCGAGGCGCGCGCCGTGGCGACGTCCCGCGGGTACGTGCGGGTGGCCAGGAAGGTCAGTATCCCGCCGAGCGCGAGGTTGATCAGGAGAATCAGGAAGGCCACCCGAAGCCCGTGAGCGTTGGCGGTGGCGCCGAATCCGTGGGCGGCGCTCGGAGTCGCGTGCCCGCCCGGGCCTCCGAACTGATCGGCGATCAACCCGAAGACAATCGGCGAGGCGGCGGTGGTTATTCGCCGCCCCAGGGTCCGCACCGCCTCGGCACGGCCCCAAAGGCGGTGATGCATGATGTCCAGCCGCGCTGCGTCAAGCGGCGGATTCCGAGCGCCGAAGGCCGCCCCGGCGAGGATGAACAGGGGGAGCGAGAGCGCCAGCGTGCCGGCCAGCAGCCCGGGCAGGAAAAACAGCGCCGCGAGAGCGAAGGCGACGGCGCCGACGATGATCCGGCTGTTCACCTTGCCGTCCTCGAGCCACCGGTCGGCGAGACGTCCGCCCGCGATCACCCCCACGAGCCCACCGGCCCCAAGCAGCATCAGGAGCAGCGTCGCCGGCCCCTGGGTGATGTGATAGCGGCCCTCGAAGAAGACCAAGCCGAAAGTCGTCACTCCCGTGAAGTAGAAGTAGCCGAGTGCCGAGGCGATGATCAACACGAGGTTCGTGCGGATCCGCAGAATGTAGATCGCCGCTCGCCACAGGCTCATGGATTCGGGGTCGGCGTGCAGGACGAGCGACGGCAGCGGCGCGACCCCATGCTCCTCGACCTTCTCCTGGGCCTTGGTCTCCTCGAACTGATCGTCATCTGCCTGGGGCTGCGGGCCTGTCGATTCCTCGCCCGCGCTGATGAACGCGGAGGCTCCGCGCCGCAGGCAGCTGCGGCCACCGCGGGCCGGCTCGGGCAGCCACCGCCGCACGGCCAGGGCGGCGAGGAAGCTCGGGATCGCGAGCGCGTAGAACGCGTAGCGCCACGATCCCGAGCCGAGCGTCGCCGCCTCGCCGGCGATCAGGTAGCCGAAGGCCGAGCCAACCACCTCGCCGCTCAGGATCAAGCCCCAGATCCGCCCGCGCTCGCCGCCGGGGAAGAGGTCACCGACGAGTGAGGCGACCGCGGGCGTGGCCGCCGCGGTAGCCGCACCAAGGCCGATCCGGATGAGAAGCAGCATCTCGAACGATTGCGAGAAGCCGCTGAACGCCTGCGCCGCGCTCCAGGCCAGCATCGTGATCCAGAGCAGGCGAACCCGGTTGGTGCGGTCGGTCAGGATGCCCATCGGCAAGGTGATCACGGCCGCGCAAATCGAGGGCGCCGCGGCCAGGAGTCCGAGCTGCGTGTTGCTGATGGACAGCGCGTGCTCGAGCTTTGCGGCGATGGCGCCGACGCTCCCGACATCAGCGGTATCGAGGCCGAGCACGCACGCGAGCAGGAACACGACCCGCGCCCTGACTGGGCCTCCCGCAAGGTCCAGCCACCAGCCCAGGAGGCGATGCGCGGGTCGGGCGGCGAATCCGGGGGAGCGGTCGATGCGCGACGGGGCGGCGTCGCGTCGCGGCCTATGACGCGTGTCCGGCGTCACTGAGCTGCTGGCCCTCATCTGGCGCCCCGGCCATCCGGCGCAGGAAGAAGAGGCTGCCGAACGTGGCGGCGGCGCAGATGATCCACATCGCCTGGAACCCGCTCGTCTCCTTGAAGAGGCTGTCGCGGGTGACCCAGATGACGGCTCCGGCGAGGATCGGGCCGAGCACGATCCCCACGCCGCGCGAGATGCTGTAGAAGCCGGTGAGCGCGCCGTGCTCGGCCTTGGGCATGAGCGGCATGAGCAGCGCGTAGGCCATCGTCATGACCGTGCCGCCGCCGATCGCGATGAAGGGCATGGCGAGACCGATGGCAATCCGGTTGGTGGTCAGGACCGGAACCAGGTACCCCGCGCCGTAGCCAATCAGGGCGACCATGACCACGCGCATCCGCCCGAGCTTGTCGCCGACCTTGCCCGAGGCAGCGGCTCCGATCAGGATCACGAGCGCCACCCCCCCGATGATCAGCGAAGCCGTGCTCAGGCTATAGCCGAGACCGAGCGTGAGATAGAGCAGGACGAACGCCTTCAGCGCGGCAAGGGTGGTCTCCCAGAGCGCGTTGGCGAAGAAGTAGGCGCGCAGCGCTGGGTGGTGGCGGATGAGGCGCGGCAGGCGTCGCGCCACCTGCAGGGGCGTCTCGGCGTTGCGGTAATCCTGATGCGGGGTGCCGCGGCGCAGGATCAGCAGGACAAACCCCCCGAGGGCAGCGACCATCACGACGGCCGCCACCGCGAATGGGAGCGGCCGGGCCACGCTCAAGAGCAGTCCGCCGCCCAGCAGGGCGCAGCCGGTGCCGACACCTCGGGCGACCGCCTGGGCGCTCTGGGCGCGCCCACCCACCTCCTCCGAGGGAAGCATGTCGGGATACATTGCGCGGTACGGCTCGTAGGCGACGAAGTAGAAGAGAAAGAACAGCGCCGAGACGAGCGCCACGAGCCCAAGGCCGTGGACGACGCCAATCATCGGAAGAACCGCAGCCGCAGGCAGTCCTCCGGCGAGCACGAACGGCAGGCGCCCGCCGATGCGGGTTTTGAGCGTGTCCGACCAGGAGCCGAAGATGAGCGGTACCCACAGCGCCATCGCGCCCTCGCCGCCGATGATGGCCCCGATCAAAGTCGTTTGGTGGGTGTAGTGACGGGTTACCTCCCCCAGCTGGGTCGAGACGATGGTGATTGCCAGGGCGAGGGCAAAGGTCGGCAACGCCAGGAGCGCAAGCTCGACCTTCTCCTCGTGCTTCAGCGACCTTTGCCACCCCTGCTGGTCGCCGTCTGGGTGCTTGGTCCCGGGATCGCTCTTGGTCTCCGTTGCGGTCACTGCCCTGCCTTACCCGGAGGAGGCGCCGCTACGCGATGGCTGTAACCGCTGAGGGGCTCGCGCGTCGGCTCGAGTCAGCGCGCTGACGGCCCGCGAGCGGGGCCGGTCACTCCTCAGACGGCTTCGGAGGCGGCGGGCCTACCCCGAGGTAGCCAGTCGCTGATGGATCCAACTGGATCACCGCACAAAACCGCTGCTCAAGGAGGTTTGTCATGAGCACAGGTACGTCCGTTTGCTGAAAGCCTCGCCGGCGGTGCCCCGCCGGCGAGGCCGTTCGCTTAGTTGTGCGCGGGGGTCGCGCAGCGAACTTTGGCTCCTCGGTTGAGCTATACGACACTGGAGGGGCAAAGTTCGCGATCATCGAGTACCTGAAGACGGGGCAGCGCGCAGGGGTTCTACGCCGAGGGCCGCGCGGACCAATCGCTCAGCAGCCTGCGTGTTGTGGCGTGAGCGGCGGGCCGGGGACGGTTCCGGCGGCCGCGATCGGTAGGGCGGGGTCGTTGCCCCATTCGGCCCACGAGCCGTCGTAGATCCGCACCCGCTGATAGCCGGCCACGCGCAGCGCGAGCGCCGCATGCGCGGCGCGAACGCCGCCTTGGCAGTAGGTGACGATTTCGTTTTCAGGCAGCAGCGCAGCCGCGCGGGCGTGCGATCGGATCTCGTCCGCGTCCCGCATCGTCCCGTCGGGCCGCAGGTTCTCCTCCCACGGCCATAGGAGCGCGCCAGGGATGTGCCCGCCGCGCGCCGCGCGCAGTTGCTTGCCGGCGAATTCCGCGGGACCGCGCACATCGACGAGCCGGAGCTCGGGGTCCCCGAGGCGCTGGAGGATCTCCTCCGCGCCGATGCCGCGCATCCAATGCGAGGGCCGGGGTTCGAAACGGGCCGGCTCTGGTTCCACGACGCCGGGCTCGAGCGGCCGGTTCTCGGACC
>Ga0209579_10000495_pt1 | contig 40084 bp, 28 predicted proteins | sample Coa_R1_2_FD_187152 | JGI IMG/M metagenome (GOLD analysis project Ga0209579, IMG submission 187152) | Surface soil microbial communities from Centralia Pennsylvania, which are recovering from an underground coalmine fire - Coalmine... | ecosystem: Environmental > Terrestrial > Soil >...
GAAATGATTCTCTTGTGCGAGCGCATGCGCGCCCAACGATCTTCCAGGGTATCTTTGGGACTCAAGGGAGTTTTGATTGCCACGGCGAACCTCTCTGCGGATAGATATCGACCGGGGGCAGGGGCAAGCTCAACCGTAGTCCCATGGAGACACCAGGTCAATGGTACTTTTTCCAAAAGGTCATTTTTCCGAATCGCAGGTGCCCGGTGCCCAGATATTTACGATGTAATAGTCAGTTTGTAATCCACTGGGAGTACTGTAGCTCCCGCGGATTGCACTAAATGGGAGAAAGATTGCGACTTGGCATGGAGCTTTGGACCCGAATCCTCGCTATCTGTGTGAAAAGAAGGTTCGTAAAAATGAAACAGTTCGGCCTTCAAAGTGCACAATTCTAGCGCACGCATTATCAGGTTCGGTGCAGTCCAGGTCTGTCGTTTTCTGCCCGCCTGTCCTCAGTGCAGTGGCCGGATCGATTTTGCGTGAGATTTAGTTTTTTTTTAGGGAAGTTTTTATGCCGCCCAACCCCAGCTCGGGCAGGCAAACCGGTGGTTTGTCCGCACTGAGGGTGTCCTTCGTTCCTCCGCGAACGCTGTGTTGCCATAGCGATCGCTCAACTCGTACATTCGGGTTCGCTAAACAACTGTGTGGACTAGGTGTGTCAGCCCAACCCTGAATCGCAAGCCGTGCCGCTGTCCCAAGGCCCCTTCGAAGCGTGAACTGAATCTTAAGGAGAAAGAATCCCTATGCGAACTAGATTCCCGAATCTCATTCGATGTCTCGGCGTGCTGGCTGTGGCAGCCCTATGCGTCCTCGTGATCGGGCCCAACGTAGTCTTGGCCCAGTCGGGCGTAGATAACTCAACCACGACAGGCGTCTTCCAGATGGAAGGAGACACCCAGCGAACCGCTACAGTCTGCTTCCTTCCGGTTGCGAGCGGGGGCCCAGCTATTGCGACGCCCGTAGCCGCTGGTACGAACAAGACTGATGCTAACGGCTGCCCGACCGTGAGTCCTTCCGGCACTGCTGCCACGTGGAACCTTGTAAATTGGGGAGCGAATACGAACGATTGGTCGAGCTTCGGATTCAGCGGCGGCCATTTTACAAACAGGGCCAATGCATTGTTTGACCCAGCGTTCGTCTCTGACCCGGTGAACTCCTCCTCCGACAACACGTTCCTCGGAGCTTCCTCCAAGGATACCCAGGACATCAGTCAATGGAACTGGAATCCCCACGGAGTGCAGGACAAAGATGACATCGAGCACGCCGGCGCCGGGGCTTATCATCTCGCGAACGGCGACACGGCGATATACGCGTTCATGGATCGCTATAGCAATGCCGGCGACTCTACGGCAGGATTCTGGTTTGTGCAGGATTCGACCTTCGCACTCTGCACAGGGAATGGTACGGCCGCCAATGCTAACGGCGGCAACACACCCAACCCGAACTGCACGGCTACTGGTACCTTTGTCGGGCACCACACAGTCGGCGACCTTCTCATCGTTTCCGATTTCTCCATTGGCGGTGCGGTTTCCACGATCAATATCTTCGAGTGGAACGGGAGCGGGATTACTCTTACGAAGTCTATATCTCCGGCTCCCTGCATGCCGGACGTCGGAGGCGACGACTTCTGCGGCGCGGTGAACAACGCATTCACTCAGGTTCTCGCGACGAAAGGCAAAAGTGCTGGCCAACCTATCCTAGTGGCGGCAAATGTGCCGACAGCCGGATGGACCTTCAACGAAAAAACCCAGGGCGCCACGACGTACGTGACGGGGGAATTTCTGGAAATCGCTGTTGACCTCAACAAAATTTTCCAGGGCAATCTCCCCTGCTTCAGCACATTCTTCTCGGAGACTCGTTCATCGACTTCCTCAACCGCCACCTTGAGCGACTTGACCACGCCAGTATCCTTCCCGCTCTGCTCGCTGACTGCCAGCAAGCAGTGCGACACCGCCTCAATAGTCAACGGCAATCAGGTTCAGTACACCTTCAAAGGTGACATAACGAATACGGGAAGCAGCACCCTGTATAGCCCCGTGATTTACGACACACCGCCAGCGTCAACTGTCGCAGGCTCCCTGACCATCACTCAGCCCACAGGCCCGATTCCCGGGAATAGCTCCACCAACGGGCATTATACAGGCAGCTTCATCTCCTCGAGCATCCTGAGCTCTACGGACTTGAATCGCATATCCGCCGCAGCCTCGTCAAGTTCCACTGGCACGCCGTTGAACGTTGTCTGCGGCGCCAACCCGCCGACGGGGGCGACCGATGAATGCGCCGATTGGGGCTCCGCATGCTCGCCTCCGGTGGTCACTGGTCTGACGGTACACAAGCTCTGCAACACCTGCTTGGTGGGCGGCACCGACCTCCACGTGCAGGTCAACGAGGCGTTCAACGTCTGCAATACCGGAAACGTCAGCGTAAGCAGTATCACCGTGAAAGACTGCGAAGGCGGCACCTACGCAACCGGCAGTTGCTCCGGAACTGAGGTAACGGTTGCAACCAACCTCTCCCTCGCACCCGCAACGTTCGACAGCCAAGGCAACTTGGTTGCTGCGACTTGCAGCACCGTGATCAACCATACGTACACGCCAACAAGCACCGGAGCATGCTCCGGAACCAACTGCTCCTTGCACGATGAGGCGAGGGCATCCGGCACGGCGGCCCTCGGCCAGGGCACCATTAACAGCATGGCCACAGGTGCTGATTGCCCGGTTTGCCCGATCGGCACAACCTGCACGCCGCCGACTCTCTAGTTAGCGAAGTTCGTGCCCGCCGTGAAAGTCCTTCACCGGAGGGCACACATACAAACAAAAAGAGGCGGTGGGCTGGCGCCCACCGCCTCTTTCATTTTGGGATCCAGCAATTATTGTACGGCGAAACTAACGCTGTTGCTGGTTATCGTTTGAGTCGTGGCTGAGAGTGTCTTCTTACCACCTGGACCGCCGGAATTTAGGCCGGCCGACGCAACTACCGAATAGATACCAATCTGGGATCTCGATGTCAGCTTATAGTTCCACATGGCCACGCCGTTTGAGCCAGTGCTCGTGGTCTGAGTTGTGGTGTTTCCGTTCGGAGCAACCACCTTGAACGTAACACTAGCTCCGGAAGCCAAAGACCCTCCGCTGACCACGGTGGCGGAGAGCGGAACCGATCCTGGGAGCACAAAATTCGCTCCCGAAACCGATAGTGTTACCGCCAACGAAGGCGGTATTACGACTGTGGCATTCGCAGTATCAGTGGAACTTGCTGCAGAATTTGACGCCGTCAGATTCACAGCATACGTTCCTGCCGGAGTCCCTGAGGGCGAGCCTTTCCCCATGGTCAGCGAGACCGACTGCCCAGGGTTTAGTGTTGGAGCAGAAGAAGAAAAAGAGGTAGACCACCCGGAAGGTTCGCTGGAAGATATCCCAAAGGTGCTCGCCGCGCAGGCCGTGGAGTCATTGTTGGTGACAGTCACCGAGTAGCTGGCCGTCTGGCCGGGATTAATGCTGGGGTTCAATGGCGAGGCCGTGACACTCGGAACAGCGTGTGTGCAAGACGAGGCACCGCTGTAGTTCACACTCACCGTCAAACCGGTGCCTGTGGCGCTCAGAATCGAGATGGAAAGATCCGTAAACGGGTCGCTCCAGGTTTGGCCCGGGACCAGGGCCGGATTCTCGTTGTAAGCTACAGGCGCTGTAAAGTCCAACAAATGGGTTCCGTTGAGCGTTGTCGAGTCTTCATAGTGAATGTAAGCGCCCTGGTACACCTGGGTCATATACGGGCCTTGCGTGTTATAGGTTGAGTCGTAGTTTCCAAGAGGCTGGCGATACTCAATCCAAAGATAGTATCCGGGATTGCCGGTCCCGCGCTGGATTCTCAGTGCTCGCAGCCCTGAACTGGTTTCAAGTGGCTGAATTGTATACGTCCCACTCGCGTTAACTGTCTCATAGTCCGCAGCGGCAGACATCCAATTCAGCGAATTCGCTTTGTGCGCAGCCGCGAAATGCCCCTGGTTGTAGGTGCTCATGACGGCATAATGGTCTCCGTACTCCGTTATCGTTCCAGGGTCTGACAACGCACCAAGGGGTATTGCTGTTCCTGATGAATCGGTGTACTGGCGGAGCTTGGAGTGGGCAAGGCCCAATTGGTGGCCGACGCCGTCATGCGCGGCCACGTAAACTCCTGAGTAGTTGAAGAGATAATCAGGAAAAGCTGTCGTGTAGGAGACGTTAAAAGTGCCCGCTGACGTGACGGTAGTCTGGCAACCTACAGTCGAAAGAGCCGTAAACCCACACGATAAGTGCGGAGCAACGATGAATACCCGTGAGTAATTACCGACATTCGCACCCGCGTTCGCTGCCGCAGCTATTGCATCCTCGGCGATGGCGCTCATCCAATTGCTGCAATCATACGTACCTGTGAGATTGTAAGGGCCAACGATCGTGCCCGCCAGGCTCGCCTTGCCATACGAGACCTCGTTCACGTAGTCCGAAACCGACGGCGCGGGGCCAAAAAAAAGCGTGTTCAGGCTGGATGACGTTACCGTGGAGGGTAGAGTCAGCCCGGGCAGATTGACCATGATGATCAAATAATTCTGCACGCCGGTCGTGCTGCACGTTTGCGCGGCAGCAATGAGCGGGCCGCAAACGGCAATGAGCAATGCAACGGCGCAGACCGCCATTCGCCGAACCAGTACTAATGCGGAGGGACGCGAGACGCGGAGGGCCAGCTTGCGCGCCGTCGCGAGCGCGAGCCCAATAAACAACAGAACAACTGCCATCGGCCTTTGGTTGCTGATGAGACCGAGTGCCTGGGGAATCTCAGCGCCTGCCGTGAGTGAAATTACCTTTGACACGGCGACGTGCGAGCCGAACTGGACGCCTTCTATGGTAACGATTGGGCCAGAGCTGGGAGCGGGGCGTTGCGGGGTGCCGAAATGCAGCTCCAGCCGGCTCCCGCTGGCGTTGAGGAGCCAGGACTCTTTTGAACTCTTCATGTCTGCGGAATCAGCGATCCAATGTTCAACGGTCCCGCTCACCGTGACGTGTGACTCCAGCTCTGCCGTCGACTCTGGAAACTTGGCTGCCAAATCGGCAAGCAGCTCCGGAGAAAAGGCAAAAGACAGCGCGGCGCGCGGATTCTCCTGCATCAGCGCTTGCAACGCGGCGGCGCGCTGTGCCAGTACTTGAGCGGCTTGGCCGCGAACCGACCCGGCGCTAGCCGCGTTTTCCTGGACTTGTCCGTGCAGCTGCAATATGGAATTGTTCAATGCGCGAACCTGGGCGGCTCGCGGGCTTTCGTGTAAAGCGGAATTGCCCTGAGCGGAGGCTCCGCTCAGCAGTAAAGTGCAAACAAAAATGGCGGCGAGAAGTCGGAGAGGAAATGCCAAAACTTCCAGTGCGCCTTGGGCCCCGGTACAACGTTCTTTCATGTGCGCCCCCTCAGGCTTCATTAAGCCTAAAGGGGGCGTACCGGTACTTCTACTGGCCGACAGGCCAGATTTGGGACAGGGAGCCTTCACCCATACATGGTCTAAACGGAAAACCGGAGGGACAAACCGTGGCCCTACACTCTAGTAACTTATTGACTTTAAAATAGTTACTATGGTCTTGCGGGAGTGCCTAGTTGCTCTTGAATAGCCTTCTCAAAGGCCGCTTCCGGCTGTGCGCCGCTCAGGAAAATCCCATTGATGAAAAACCCCGGGGTGCCACTTACCCCCACCCGCATGCCTTCTTGAGCGTCCTGCTGAATTTGCGTTTTGTATTTCTCGCCGGAGAGACAAGACTCAAACTGCTTCTGGTCGATTCCCAATTTCTGCGCCTTGTTCTCGAGGCCGTTCTTGTCTAGACCCGCCTGATCGGAAAACATGGCGTCGTGCATTTCCCAGAATTTACCCTGCTCGCCGGCGCACCGAGAAGCTTCTGCCGCCCCCATGGCCATCGGATGTATTTGCGTGATCGGCATATCCCGAAACGCCAGCGCCACAGTATCCTGATGCTTCGCTAGGACGCTTTTCAGAGTCGCTTCTACCTGGCCGCAGTAAGGGCACTGATAGTCCGAAAACTCGACGATCATTACCTTGGCCTTGGGATTCCCGCGAACCCGGGCCGGATCAAAAGCGACCTGCACCCGCGGCGGACTCAGCAGAACCGCGACCTTAGCTTGCTCGCGCAAGTGCGTGGAATACTCTTGCCTCGCCTGCTGAATTCTGGCGCGCTTCAAATTTTGCGAAAGCTGAGGCTGCACCTCGTCGAGCGGTTTGCCGAGTTGCTCACGCTGCATGGCATAGACCGCTCCAATTTCAGCATCGGTGGGCTCAGGCACTTTGGCGTCCACTTCCTGCTCCAGCAGCTTTTCCGTCGTCAGGCCCTTTTTCTTGGCCTCCGCCTCCAACACTTTTTGACCGATGAGAGTTTCCAAGGCCTTCTTCTTGATTTGGTACTCCTGCTCCTTCAGCGGACGGAGCTGCCCGGCTACATAGGGCGCCAGATCGTCGTCGGTAATGGCCTGACCGTCCACGGTAGCCAATGGCGGGCTCGCGGCTGAAGGAGAAGACTTCGCGGGCGCCTGCGCTATGCAATTCGGCAAAAAGACAAACGTACAGAGTATTCCAATGAACAACCGGGGTACTTTCATCGCGGCTTTCCTTGTGCGGGGGTTTAGCCGCAATACTCCATCCTATATGGCTCTAAGTCAATCGCAATTTTAGAAGCGCGGCAGACCTTTGCTCCGCCATTTTTCTCTTGCGTCCCCCAGCGCGTCGGAGTAGCTTCTTGTTCTCTGGCCGTGGTTGTGAAGTAACTTCAGAAGCACTTTCGTATCTCAATCGCTCCTCCGCGTGCTGTCTGGACTCGGCCTCCTTTAGGAGGATTCCTCATGCGATTCCGTTGGTGTGTCTCTCTGTCTCTATTTCTTGCTTCGCTGTTCGTCTCATCTCAAGCGAATGCGCAGGACGTCCTGGTTCCTGCCGGTACGCTGCTTCGCTGTACGATGAACGAGCCCAATTTTTCTTCCGCGACCGCACAAATCGGTGATCCCGTGCTGTGCCATCTCGGCTCGGTCCAGGAATTCGGGCACAACGCCTTCCCGCGTGGCGCTTACATGAGCGGCCATCTGGAAGCGGACAAGGAACCCGGCCACTTTGTTGGCAAAGGATATATGCGCATCGTCTTTGATCGCATAGGCACGCCCAACGCCGACGTCAACGTGGACACCAAAGTCATTGCTGCTCGCAATTATCCGGTGGATAAAGACGGCGACATCAAGGGCAAAGGTCACGCCAAGCGCGACGTGATCGAATGGATGTTTCCGCCGCTGTGGCCCTGGAAGGTGATCACTTTGCCCGCTCGCGGCCCGCGTCCCACCCTCAAAGGCGAACAGATCCTGACGCTGCGCCTGATGGAAGACGTGACCATTCCGCGCTCCGTCGCAACGAACAGCTCACGCGATTGGCGCCCGCCTTACGCGCAATTGCGCACCCAACCCTCGGCCTACCAGCAGCCTGAGTATCAGCCGCGTCAACTCACCCGTGCCTCGTCTTCGGCACCGGTAAATACTTTGCCAAGCACATCGCCCAATGCGTTGACTAGCACCGGCTACGTGCTTTCGGTGGATCCGGCATTTAAAGAACAGACTCGCATACAAGCTCCGCGGCCGAGTCCGGCAGCCGCCCAGACACAGGCCGCACCTGCGCTGGGACCGAGCGTCACTCCGGCGCCCAGCAATGATCCGCGCACCTCTTCCGCTTCGTTAACGCTGATCGCGCTCCGCAACGAGACTATCTACGCGGTCGCCGAATACTGGCTGGCCGGCGATCGCCTGGCCTACGTCTTGCCCAGCGGCACCCAGGAATCCTGCCCACTGAATGAGGTGGACCTGATGCGCACCACGCAGCTCAACTCCGAACGCGGCATCACCGTAAGCTTCCACGAAGCCTCGGCGCCGGCACATCAGCCGGCGCTTTAAAGCCCTTCGCTCGCTCGTTTGTTGCCATGGAAGCTCACGCGGTATGCCGCCATCCAGCTCCTGAAAAAGGCGAAGGGGCGCACATGCTGCGCCTCTCAGAGTTCTGCAGCGCTGGGTGTGACGGCTTGAGGCTGCGAGCTCGCGCGAGCGGTCAGCGGTCGTGGTCCTTGGCTTGGCCGTTTCCGGCGGAAGGTTTTGAAAAGCGGAGCCAGAAGTCCACGAAGCTCTCGCCTGGTCGGCGGAAGGAGTAATTGGATTTCCGTGCGGCAGGTTCATGCGTGGATGCGGCCTTATCGCCGGCGACCTTCTTCAAGAACGTCGTTGTGGTCGGAACTGTCATTGCACCTTGCATGCAGAAATATTACCGGGGCGCCGGATAATCAGTGTCCAGGCGTCGTAGAAAGATTGTCGCCTGTTCGTCACCTGTTTTAGGAACCTGGATCTCATGAAGCCTCGAAAGTGCGGGTTTCGGCGTGAGGTAGAAGGAAGGGTGAGTCAGATCCTGCGGGCTAGCCAAGAGCAACGCAGCCATGCGCTTTCTGGCGGCGTCGTTGCCGGCGGCGATCAGATATTTGTCATTCGCGGCAGCCGCGATCGCTCCGGCCACGTCTCCCTTTTCCAGCGGCTTCCCTAGAAGCTCGCCGCGCTCCAGAAAATGCGCGGAAAAGGGCATTCTCCCAACGACCGCGCCCACTAGGATCAATTGTTGCACCATCTCAGGATGGTCCAAAGCAAAGTTGATGGAGATTTCGCCGCCATGCGAGCTGCCTACGATCGCGGCGCGCGCGATTTTCAGATGGCGCAGCAGTGCGGCTAAATCGTCCGTCTCCCAATACGCCTCTGTGGCCGCCGGCGACCGGCCGTAGCCGCGGCGGTCGTAACGCACGACATGGAACCTCTTGCAGAGATCGGGCCACACGTCGTCCCACACCGCGGAATCCAGCACGCCATCGTGCACCAGCACAACTGCCTGCGCCACGCTCCCGCACTCTTGGTAGTAGATTTTCGATCCCAGGACAGGGACAAAAGCGCCCGGCCCTGTTGAATCGGCGCCCCTCACGCCCTGCGCCCGCCCGGCCAGCCCGCTGTACAGGTTCAAAAGCAACGCTACGCAGGTCAACATCCCTTCCCAAGTTCGCATGGGTTACTCCAGCTGAGATCTAACACTGCGGTTAGATCGTCTTTCATTGGACGGGCGAAAGCCAGGTAGGTGAAAAACAAAAAGGCCGATCTGAGATGAACTCAGACCGGCCTCGTGATTTTAATCCGGCGGTGACCTACGTTCCCACACAGTTACCCGTGCAGTATCATCGGCTCAGCGAGGCTTAACTACCGTGTTCGGGATGGGAACGGGTGTGACCCTCGCGATATGACCACCGGAAACTCATTGAAGTTATCAGTTATCAGTCCTCAGTTTTCAGCGCAACCGGGAATGCAAACCGAAACCTCGAAATCGTTTTCGGAAAAATTCTTGGCATGGCAAAGCAATGCCGACAACTGAATTGGCTGGCGTACAAGTCTGCTCTAGACGAGCAATCTGTTGATGTTACAAGGGAACTCACCGTCTCGTGCGATCGGACTTTTTTCAAGTGCAGCCCTGGCCGGGCCGCGAACGATCGACGGTTTGGGTAAGTTTTATGATTAAGCCGAACGGGCGATTAGTACTGGTCAGCTCCACGTGTTGCCACGCTTCCACCTCCAGCCTATCAAAGTCGTAGTCTTCGACTGCCCTTCTTAGACCTTATTGGTCTTGGGAAACCTTATCTTGAGGCGAGCTTCTTGCTTAGATGCATTCAGCAATTATCTCTTCCAGACTTCGCTACCGAGCGGTGCCCCTGGCGGGACAGCTCGTACACAAGGGGTCTGTTCATCCCGGTCCTCTCGTACTAGGGACAACTCCTCGCAAGTTTCCTGCGCCCACACCAGATAGGGACCGAACTGTCTCGCGACGTTCTGAACCCAGCTCACGTACCGCTTTAATAGGCGAACAGCCTAACCCTTGGGACCTTCTACAGCCCCAGGATGCGATGAGCCGACATCGAGGTGCCAAACCTAAGCGTCGATGTGAACTCTTGGCTTAGATCAGCCTGTTATCCCCGGCGTACCTTTTATCCGTTGAGCGATGGCCCTTCCACGCGGGACCACCGGATCACTAGATCCAACTTTCGTTCCTGCTCGACTTGTAGGTCTCACAGTCAAACCGGCTTATGCTCTTGCACTCCACAGCGGGTTTCCAATCCGCTTGAGCCGATCTTTGAGCGCCTCCGTTACAGTTTAGGAGGCGACCGCCCCAGTCAAACTACCCGTCTGGCCGTGTCTCCCCGCCCGTCACGGGCGGTAGGTTAGAGCGACAGTTCAATCAGGGCAGTATTTCACTGGTGCCTCCCCCCAAGCCAAAACCCGGGGTTCACAGGCTCCTGCCTATGCTACGCAGATCGGACCGTTACTCATGACCAGAGTGCAGTTAAGGTGCACGGGGTCTTTCCGTCTAGATGCGGGCATCCGGCGTCTTCACCGGAACCACAAATTCGCCGAGCCGCTTGCCAAGACAGTCGCTCTATCATTCCACCATTCGTGCAGGTCGGAACTTACCCGACAAGGAATTTCGCTCGTTTCCTCCTACTCTGTTTCCAGAGAAGACGGACTTTCTCTTTCGCTGCCTGTGTTCATTCCCGAAGCTATCTCCCGTATTTCTCGAATGCCTTCTGCTTTCAAATGTTTTCCCTGTTTGATCAGGTGCAGGATCTTGCGGAACCTCGCGAAGTCGACTCGTTTTTTCGATTTAAGCGGATGCTTTTCGAAGAAAGGAACGATCCTTTCGGTGAGGTGATCCAGCCCCCGGACTCGATAAGCCATGCGGTCGCCATGATTGGTTCTGACTACTCCGCAGCCGAAGAACTTCTTCAGCGCATGGAGGAGTTGAATATCACGGCGGTGCTGCACGACGGTGAATTCGGGGAGTACTTGAAATTGGCAGGACATCTCTGGGTGCGGATTGATGCCGACGTAGAAACAACCTTCGCCGTCAACGAACCCGACTACCCATTGGGCTTGTAGCTTCTCAGGCTGCGACTGAACGTTAAGTCTCTGAGGGTTCTCCATGACTTTTACCTCCTGGAGTCTTCCCTGCGGATTGTCCCCATGTCCGCCGGATTTTAACTGTTCCGAATTTCATCGGAGCGAGTACCGGACAGCTGTGCGAGGAGTTTCCCGCATATGGTTCAGTTTTACTAAGGCTGCGCGATCTTTAACCTTAGGACCGTTATAGTTACGGCCGCCGTTCACCGGGGCTTCAGTTCGAGCCTTCGTCCTTGCGGACTGAGCCCTTGCTTTAACCTTCCGGCACCGGGCAGGTGTCACCCCCTATACGTCGTATTCGACTTTGCAGAGAGCTGTGTTTTTGTTAAACAGTTGCAGAGCGCGATTCACTGCGACCGGTTCGGGCTATAAACCCTACACCGGTACCCCTTCTCCCGAAGTTACGGGGCTAATGTGCCTAGTTCCTGAGCAAGCGTTCTCTCGAGCGCCTGTGGATATTCACCTCGTCTACCTGTGTCGGTTTGTGGTACGGGCACCTGGTTAACTCCTTAGAGGTTTTTCCTGGCAGCGTGAAATCGGAGAGTTGTCGGCCGTAAGGCCACCAGTCAAGTCTCACCGTTGAATGCCCCCGCGGATTTGCCTACGGGAACCGGCTTACACTTGCCTACCACCACATCCATCGGGTGGATCTCTTATCCTTCTGCGTCACCCCATCGTCAAACGTCACCAGGCGGGACCGGAATATTGACCGGTTGTCCATCAGCTACGCCTTTCGGCCTCACCTTAGGACCCGCCTAACCCTGAGCGGATTAACCTTCCTCAGGAAACCTTAGACTTTCGGCGACACGAGTTCTCATCGTGTTTATCGCTACTTATGCCGGCAGGGTCTCTTGTGTAGTGTTCAGCAGTCCTCTCGGTCTGCCTTCAGACTCCACGCAATGCTCCCCTACCAAAAAACATTTCCGAAGAAATGTTCATTTCGCAGCTTCGGTGATGTGCTTGAGCCCCGTTGGATTGTTGGTGCATATCCGCTTGACCAGTGAGCTGTTACGCTTTCTTTAAAGGATGGCTGCTTCTAAGCCAACCTCCTGGCTGTCCGAGCGAATACACTTCCTTTCCCACTTAGCACATACTTAGGGACCTTAGCTGGCGATCTGGGCTGTTTCCCTTTTGACCACGAAGCTTATCCCTCGTAGTCTCACTCCCGCACAGTTGTCCACGGCATTCGAAGTTTGATTGGATTCGGTAACCTGAGTTGGTCCCTAGTCCATTCAGAGCTCTACCACCGTGGCAATTCATGCAAGGCTGTCCCTAAAGACATTTCGGGGAGAACGAGCTATCACGGAATTTGATTAGCCTTTCACCCCTACCCTCAGCTCATCAGAGCGATTTTCAACTCACACCTGTTCGGTCCTCCAGTCGCGGTTAAGCGACCTTCAACCTGGCCAAGGGTAGATCATCCCGCTTCGCGTCTATTCCTACGTACTTGTCGCCCTATTCGGACTCGCTTTCGCTACGGCTCGCTTGCGCTTAACCTTGCACGTAAGAATAACTAGCCGGCTCATTAAGCAAGAGGCACGCCGTCAGGCTTTCATGGACAAGTCCATGCATGGCCCTCCGACTGCTTGTAAGCATACGGTTTCAGGTTCTATTTCACTCCCCTAGCAGGGGTGCTTTTCGCCTTTCCCTCACGGTACTGGTTCACTATCGGTCGCTAGAGAGTATTTAGCCTTGGAGAGTGGTCTCCCCAGTTTCCCACCAGATTACACGTGTCCGGTGGTACTCAGGATACCGCTTCGAGTCTGGTCTGCTTTCCGCTACGTGACTCTCACACTCTATGGTCCCGCTTTCCAGCAGGTTCGCGTAGCATCCAGATTGGTAACTCTACTCATGCGGTCCTACAACCCCCAAATGCAAGCACTTGGGTTTGGGCTATTCCGATTTCGCTCGCCGCTACTTTCGGAATCTCTGTGATTTATTTTCCTGCAGGTACTGAGATGGTTCACTTCCCTGCGTTAGCTCATACCCGCCTATGTATTCAGCGGGCTGTAACGAGAGTTCATCTCGCTGGGTTTCCCCATTCGGACATCCCCGGATCAAAGCCTGCTTGCGGCTCCCCGAGGCTTATCGCAGCTTGCCACGTCCTTCATCGCCTTCTAGCGCCAAGGCATCCACCGTACGCTCTTAGTAGCTTAATCATAAAACTCACCCAACTCGTCGATCGCAGTAAAGGATTGACGCACTGAACGACGCAACTCCATACATCCCTGATTTTTGGTTGGGTAAACCGCAACCTGGGCTTTCGATTTTGCGCTATTCGGAATACGAGACGGCGGCCAACTGAGCTCAGGATAAGTACAAACCCTGAAACCCGGCACGACCGATGGCTCGTTGTCGAATGAATTCGCCTTGTAATTCATCCACAGCACTGCTCAACTCGAGCAGAACTTGTAATATTCCACACCATGGCGTCGAGCCTGACCGTAATCAGGTCACGATTGTCGGCGTGAAATTGCCAGCCTTTCAGTTGTCTATGAACGTGTTCTTCCGATTCCATCGGAATGCCCCAGGTTCTCTGGAGCTTGTCTGGCGGGACTTATCACACCGAGAAACTCGGTTTGGCCTTCCAGCGCGATCTTCGGGAGCCCGCAAAGAGGCCCCAAAAATAAGAAACCCGGCGTCGAGCGCCGGGCACAGTCCCGAATGATTCGGAACTCCGCGCGAAGCTCGACAAAGTTCTAACCTGAACTCGTAAGGAACCTCACTCTAGGATCTGGTTATTGCCCTACAGACCCGACCGTGACTCCCCTGATCAGTCCAGCGGATTAGGGAATCCCCCGAACCATTTGTAATTATACAGAAACTAGGGGATGCGTCAAGCCCCTGTAACAATTTTTTTTGAAGATTTTCCTCAGGGTGTGGAAACAAGGTAAAGCTCAACCGTTTGATGGAGTTAGAAGCCGCAGGGTTACCCCGCGCTGCCGGCGAATTAAGGATTCTGGGCTTTCTTTTTTAGGGCTTCTGCGGTCCAGGGAGGTACCACCCCGATCGAGCGAGCGTACGCGATAGAAATACCGAGCTGCTCATGGGCGTGGACCACCATGAGATAGACCACATCGCCAGCGTTGGCGTCGGGACCGAGTTTGGGGAGAGGAGTGGCAAAGTCTGCGTTAGACATACTTTGAACGGAGGCAATAGAGTAGGCAAAAGATTTGTTGAGCCAGTCGATGACTTTTGCCTTGTCGGTAGTGGATTTCTCAAAGCCCTTGCCCTGGAAATCGGGAAACGGAGGCGTGCCTTTCATGGTTGGGAAATTGAAACCAGCCGCGGCAACATGAAGAAACAATTCGCTAAAAGTGCGAGCGCCTTCTCCTGGGCGCCAGGAATATTTGTCCTGCGGGATAGCCTCGGCCATGGACGTGAATTTCTTCTGCAGGTCCTGGAGATCGAGGGCAGCCTGCGCCTTCATGTCATAACTGGGCTTGGTGGTGTCTTTGGGAGGCTCGGCCTGAGCGGAGGATTGCGTAGCGCAGAGAGCGCTGGTCGTCCATCCCGAGAGCACCAACGCGAGAATCAGAAGGCGAACCGAGTTCTTCATATTAGCCCCATTTCTAAAAAGCGAGATTACCGAGCCGGCGAGGCGACTTCAAATAGGGCGTTGGACGCGGCACAGGCTGGCTTCGCGAGCAAAGAAGTTTACAAATTTAGAATCGTTTGAGATGCGGAGAGCGGCTTGCTGTCCGCCGTTCATTGCCAGATGTCAGAATCACAGGCGACGAGCCGGCGGCGAAGGGGGAGGAGCAGGAGATTGCTGCAGATCGTGCTCGACGCGCTGAAGGCTGCGCAGGTCGGTCTTGATGGAGCCGTTGCGAGGGCTATCAAGGTCTGCGATCAGACTCATGACGATGGCGATCATCAAGGGCGTGACGATGGATATCACCCACACACGGCGGCGCGCGGCATACCCGAACATCAGGCAAGTGAGCACACCTAGCAGCGCCAACATGAGCCAAATGCTTCGCGGGATACGATTTTCGAGCGCGGCCATTCTTTTTTCGCTGAGATCGAACATTTCATTCAGCGACTGAATAAAGAGTGCGGTAATGGGAGTCGGGCTGGACTGGGCCACGGCTTCGGCCTGGGCCCACAGTTGCGACTGCAGCCGCTTCGTGCTGGCCTGCGACTGCTCCAATTCGCCGAAATCCATGGAAGCCCTTGAAAAAGCCAACCGCGCCTGGGTGTAGCTGAGAAGGAGATCACGGACGATTTCGCGCTGAGGGGAAGGAAGCATTTCGGCGCGCAGGCTGGAAGTGCCGATAGCATTGGCTTCCTCAAGAACCAGCTGGCGATTCAGGTCGTACCGGGGTAAGCCCATGGCCAGAGTGAAGCCCAGCAAGAGGCTAAGCAGGACACCAAGAGCATCGCGGGAAGCAGCGATCTGTTCGCGACGGGGATCATCGGCGATCGCGCCGGTAGAGACAGCGAGGCGGGAACCGACCTCTACCATGCCAACGAAGAGGACGAGCAGGACGAGAGCCAGCCAAAGTGGATGATCGAGGATAGTCATGAAACACTGCCGCTTGCGCGGAAAAGATAGCACAAGTAACAAAGCTCGGGTTGTCCTGGAACCATCAGCTGACCGAAATGGCGGCGGAGTTGGCGATGGAGATTGGGCCGGGTTGCGGGATCAGCGAGAGGCGTGCGGCGCGTGCGAAGAATTCCCGTAGCCCCTTTAGGTTTTCCGGGTCTAGAGAGTAGTCAATGTTCGTCCGAAGGTAGAGGGAAAGCTCTCGAGCGGGGAGTTGGAGCTGCTGAGCAGCCTCGTCGCAGATGGCTGGCAGGTGGGCAAGACCAAAGGCGAGGGAAGCAGCGAAATCGGCAGCGAGTTCGGGAGTAGCGATTTCGGGGCGGGCGGCCCATACGGCCAGAACCGCGGGGCGCTCGGTAAGCTGCCACCATTCGTGGACCACATCATAAATGAAAAGTTTGGGGAACTGCGGCAGGCCGAGCTGCGCGCCGGTGCAGACCAGCGCACCGTCGCGCGCGGGAGTGACGTGCTGCTCGGCGGCAACAGCCAGACGCAACGCGGGATCACCGATAAGCAGCGCGGCATCGGACAGGGCGAGCATGGCGGCAAGATCGGGAGCGACTTCGGCGAATTCAGGCGAAATGAGCCATCGTTCCTCGCACAGTATCCTGGAAAGGGCTTGAGTGCTGCGCGAACTGCTGTCCAACGCGATGCGGCGCGCTTCGCGGATAGGCGCTTTGGAAACAATCAGCAGACTGCGCACCCGCTCCTTGGAGGCGATGGAGAGATCCGGAAGCACCACTAGACCCGGGATGCGCTGGTATTCGATGGCGGGAATAATGGCGACATCCGCTGCCCCAGCACGCAGAGCTTCGGCACACAGCGAGGGAACAGTAAAGGAGAGATCGTACTTGCCTTGCTGCGGGCCGTGCGTGAAACCGCGGACCAGCGGCGCGGTGTTGAGATACTGCACGACGGAGATGCGGAGCTTGCTCACGGGGAATCGCAATTCGCCCGCCTCAGAAGGCGGTCGCTACACGCGCAGATTATAGCAGACGCGAAAATTGTCCACAGCAGCTGGATATGGTGTAAAACGTTCGTTCGCATCGGAGGATTCGAAGATGATGAAACGCTGGCTTTGTGCGGCGGCTGCGCTGATCGGGCTTGCCGGGATGCTGGGGCCGCTTGAGCCGCGAGGTTATGCACAGAGCGGCGCCGGTGTCGCGGAAAAGACCAAAGACACGCAAAAGCTGGCGGGCTATTTCAATTTGTATTGGGACGGGAAAGCCGGGAAGCTGTGGCTGGAAATCGACAAGTGGGACACGGAGTTTTTGTATCAAAGCGGTTTGTCGGCGGGGGTCGGCTCAAACGACATCGGTCTGGACCGCGGCCAGCTTGGCGCAACGCGCATTGTGCGCTTTGAACGCAGCGGGCCGAAGGTGCTGCTGGTGGAGGAGAACCTGGCTTACCGCGCGGTCAGCAACGACGCGGATGAGAAGCGCGCGGTGCACGATTCGTTCGCGGAATCGGTACTGTGGGGATTCACAGCGGCGGCGGAAGAGAACGGGCATATCCTGGTGGACGCGACGGATTTCTTCTTGCGCGACGCACACGGCGTGGCCACTGCCCTGAAGCGCGCCAAACAAGGCGCCTATCATCTGGACGGTTCGCGTAGCGCGATCTATCTGGCCAACACCAGGAACTTTCCGCTCAACACCGAAGTGGAAGCGACGCTCACGTTTACCGGTGATGAGCCGGGACGTTGGGTGCGCGATGTGACACCCGATCCGACAGCGATCACGGTGCGCGAACATCATTCGTTCGTGCAACTGCCTCCGGCCGGCTACAAGCCGCGCGTTTACGATCCGCGCGCCAGTTTTTTCGGCATTTCGTACATGGACTACGCGACGCCGGTCAGCGAACCAATCATCAAGCGGTTTGCCGCGCGGCACCGGCTGGAGAAGAAAGATCCCACGGCGGCACTGAGCGAACCGGTTAAGCCGATCGTTTACTACCTGGACCGCGGCGCGCCGGAGCCCATTCGCTCCGCGCTGCTGGAGGGAGCGCGTTGGTGGAACCAGGCGTTTGAGGCGGCAGGCTACAAGGACGCGTTCCACGTGGAACTATTGCCCGAAGACGCGGACCTGATGGACCTGCGCTACAACGTCATTCAGTGGGTGCACCGGGCGACCCGCGGCTGGTCGTACGGAGCGGGCGTGATTGATCCGCGCACGGGCGAAATCATCAAGGGGCACGTGACGTTGGGGTCGCTGCGAGTGCGGCAGGATTACCTGATCGCGGAAGGGTTGCTGGCGCCTTACGAAAAGGGCAAGCCGGTTTCGCCCCAATCCGTGTCACCAAAGATGCAGGAGATGGCCCTGGCGCGGCTGCGACAGCTGGCCGCTCACGAAGTGGGGCACACGCTGGGGCTGGAGCATAACTATTCGTCGAGCACAGTGAACCGCTCGTCGGTGATGGACTACCCACCGCCAGTGGTGAAGCTGGCCTCGGATGGCTCGATCGACGTGAGCGATGCGTACGCCACGGGCATCGGCGAGTGGGACAAAGTCTCCATCGCGTGGGGTTACCAGGATTTTGCTGCGGGCACGGACGAAGCGACCGCGCTGAACAAAATCCTGATGGACGGTTACGGGCGCGGGTTGCGCTTCCTGACCGATCAGGATGCGCGGCCGGCGGGCGGTTCTAGTAGCCTGGCGCATTTGTGGGATTCGGGCGCTAATGCGGTGGATGAGCTCAACCGGCTGATGCAGGTGCGCGCAGCGGCACTGAAGCGTTTCGGCGAAAACAACATTCGCGAAGGCGCTCCGCTGGCGACGATGGAGGATTCGCTGGTGCCGCTGTACCTGCTGCACCGCTATCAGGTGGAAGCGGCATCGAAATTTGTGGGCGGAATGGACTACACGTTCGCGGTACGCGGCGACGGCCAAGTGCCGACCAAGATCGTCGCGCCGGCGGAGCAGCGGCGCGCGTTGGCGGCAGTGCTAGCCACGGTGAAACCATCTGCGCTGGCTTTACCCGAGCCGCTGCTGGCGATGATTCCGCCCCGGCCGCCGGAATACGAGCGCGGGCGCGAGCATTTCAAAATTCACACCAGCCCGGCGTTTGACGCGCTGGCGCCCGCAGAAGCGGCGGCGCAGCAGACGCTGCAATTTCTGTTCAATCCGGAGCGGGCGGCGCGGCTGGTGGAGTTTCACGCGCGTGACGCGGCCAATCCCGGGTTTCAGGAAGTCTTGGATTCCGTGCTTGGGGCGACCTGGAAAGCGCCGCATGCCACCGGCTACAACGGGGAAGTGGCAAGGGTAGTGGATGATGTGGCGCTCTACGACTTGCTGAGTCTGGCCGCCAATGGCGGGGCGACGACGCAAGTGCGAGCAGTGGCGGCCATGGAAGCGGACCAATTAAAAGGATGGCTGAACGTGGCGAAAGCCGGGGTGACTGACCCGGCCCAGAAGGCGCATCTGGCTTATGCGGCGGCGCAAATCGAGCAGTTTCAGAAGGATCCGAAGAAGTTAGACCTGCCCGCACCCTCGGAACCTCCGGACGGGCCGCCCATTGGGGACGACCAGGACTTCTTCGGTTGGCTGCCGGAATAGGCATCGCAGAATTATTTACTGACCGACCTGACCACGCAGCCTCTGCATCGTCTATATGGCTGGAGGTGAGGTCGATGGTTTCACGCACGATTCTTTCCGCGATTGGCATTACGGTATGGGCGGCGGTCCTGGTGACCGCGGCGCCGCGAGCGTTTTCGCATCGACACGGCGAACATTCTATTGGGGTTGCGGCGCATGAGGACGGGCCGCTGGCCAGTTGCTCTGATTTGCACATGGAATTCGACGGCGAGGAAGCCGTCATGGGTTCAGAAGAGAAGACGATAACCATGGCCGAGGCGCCGACCTTGCGGGTGCAGGCAGAAAGCAATGGTGGCCTGCAGGTTCAGGGCTGGGACCAGAACACCTACTCGGTGACGCTATGCAAAGCTGTGCGGCCAGGTAGCGATACCGACAGCTTGCTGAACCAGATCAAGATAACCTTGGCCAATGGCGAGCTGAGTGTCAGCGGGCCCGGTTCGCATCAGAAGTGGGGCGCTCATTTGCTGATCAAGGCGCCGCGCGGGGCAGCAATGGAATTGAACGTCCACAACGGGCCGTTGAGCCTCTATCAGGTGGAAGGCAATTTGAAGGCCCGGGCGGTGAATGGCCCGATCAGCGTCAGCGGCTGTAAAGGCGATTTGAATCTGACCGCGGAAAATGGGCCCATCTCGCTCCACGAAAACAGCGGCAAGTTGTTTGTGCAAACGCAGAATGGTCCGATCACGATTGAGCTGGATGGAACGACGTGGAACGGCGCCGGGCTGGAAGCTCACGCGCACAACGGCCCGGTAACGCTGCGGGTGCCGTCAGGTTACCAGTCCGGCGTGATTCTTGAATCGGATGGGCATGGGCCGTTCAGCTGCCACGCCAGCGTGTGCGGCGAAGGCCGGAAAACCTGGGACGATGACCACAAGCGGGTGGAGTTTGGCAGCGGTCCTGCCGTGGTGCACGTTTCCACGGTAAATGGTCCGGTGAGCGTAATTTAGGCGACGGCTCAAGAATTGGTTAGGGCAGGCGCTCCGGTTCAGGCCGGAGCGCTTTTTCATTTTATGGCGGTCGGAACGCCCACAACGATTGGACGGCGCGCTGGCTTGCCGATAAGATTTTGTCCATGTTTCTGGAAGAGCACACCGTGGCGGCGGTCAGCAAAGAAGAAGCGGAACGGGTGGCGCGGGATTTCTATGGTGTAGTGGCGTCAGCCGCTGAATTGCCTGGCGAATACGACTGTAATTTTCTGTTGCGCGTGAACGATCAAGCTGCGTTTGTGCTGAAGTGCATGCATCCGGCGCGCGAGACGCCATTTATCGAAATGCAGTGCGCCGCGCTGCAGCATCTGGCCGCCCATGCACCGCGGTTGCCCGTGCCACGCGTGATTCCGGCCAAGGGCGGCGAACCTTTCAACGAAATCTCGGACGCGGCCGGGCAAAAACGTCTGGTGTGGATGCTGCGCTATCTCCCTGGCGCGACGCTGGAAAAGAGCAGCCCCCATTCGCCGGAATTGCTGGAAGATCTTGGGCGGTTTCTTGGCGGACTGGATGCGGCACTGCTGACATTTTCGCACCCCGCGGCGCACCGTGAGCTGAAATGGAATTCGGCGCGAGCGGGGTGGATTCGCGGGCAGCTGCAGCACTTGGGCGAACCGGAGCAGCGCGCGCTGGTGGAATATTTTTTGGCGCTGTATCAGCAGCAGGTGGAGACGCGGCACCACGAACTGCGCGCGGGAACGATTTACGGCGACGCGAACGACCACAATGTGCTGGTCAGTCCTCCCTGGCCGGAGCCGCGGAAAATTGCCGGTGTCATTGATTTTGGCGACATGCACCACGGATGGATCGTCAGCGAAGTGGCCATCGCTGCCGCCTATGCGATCCTCGGCAAAGACAGTCCTTTAGGCGTCATTCGCAACATCGCTACAGGATTCCACGACGTGTTTCCGCTGGCCGAGGCGGAAATCGCCGCACTGTTTCCGCTGGTCGGAATGAGGCTGGCGGTGAGCGTGACCAATTCGGCGATTCGCAAAAAAGAGAAGCCGCATGACCCTTATGTGACTGTCACCGAGAAGGCCGCGTGGGATGCCCTGGAGCGCCTGGCGAAAATTCATCCGCGTTTTGCGCATTACGCGCTGCGCGATGCTTGCGGATTTCCGCCGGTTCCCACAGCCGCCAGGGTCACGGCATATCTGGAGCAGCAAGGGGCGTCTGGCGCCAGCGTTCTCTATGCGGATCTGCAGCACACGCCCATGCGTGTGCTGGACTTAAGCGTTGGCAGCACGCTGCTGGGCGCCAATCCGGCGAACGCCGAGCTGTATTCGCTTTCGAGGACTATCTTTGAGGAGATGGAGGAACAGCAGGTCGCCATCGGCATTGGACGCTACAACGAAGCACGGTTGCTCTATAGCGCGCCGCAATATACTGGCGATCCGGCTGCTGGAGACGAACGGCGGACAATTCATCTGGGACTTGACCTTTTCGTTGTGCCGGGGACGCCTATCTGCGCGCCACTTCATGGCACGGTGCATTGGCTCGCCGAAAACACCGCGGAGTTGGACTACGGCCCGCTGGTAATTTTGCGGCACAGCACCATGGATGGCGACGAGTTCTTCACGCTGTATGGCCATCTGACGCGAGAGACGCTTCGCGAACTCAAGCCGGAGCAGGCCATCGCCAAAGGTGAGGTGTTTGCCCATGTGGGAACGCAGCATGAGAATGGCGGCTGGCCCCCACACCTGCATTTTCAGGTGATTCTCGATCTGCTGGACCGTGGCGCTGAATTCCCCGGAGTGGCGCGGGCCTCCGAACGCCCGGTGTGGACCAGCCTTTCGCCCGATCCGAATCTGCTGTTGAAAATTCCCGCGGAACACTTTCTTCCCCTGGAAAAGTCCTCCAAAGAGACGGCCCTGCGGCGCAAGGACTTGCTGGGCGGCAACCTCAGCGTGTCCTATCGCCATCCGCTCAAAATCGTGCGCGGCTGGCGGCAATACCTCTACGACGAGACCGGCCGCGCGTATCTCGACGTTTACAACAACGTGCCGTTGGTGGGGCATTCACATCCGCGTGTGGTGCAGGCGGCGCGCGAGCAACTGGCGCTGTTGAACACTAACACCCGCTATCTGCACGAAAATATCCTGCGCTATGCAGAACGCCTGACCGGGCTGCTTCCCGATCCGCTGCGGGTTTGTTTTGTAGTGAATTCCGGCAGCGAAGCCAATGAACTGGCCCTGCGTCTGGCCCGTGCACAGACGAAATGCGATGACACTATCGTTCTCGAGCACGGATACCACGGACACACCAACACGCTGATTGACATCAGCCCTTACAAATTTGCTGGTCCGGGCGGATCGGGGAAAAGACCGTGGGTGCACGTGGCGCCGCTGGCCGACGACTATCGCGGCATCCACCGCCGCGGCGAGAGTGAGCTGGGCGCGAAATACGCGGCGCATGTCGGTGAGATTTGTCTAAATCTGCAGAAGAGCGGCCAGCGGCCAGTGTTTATCGCCGAGACTCTGCCGAGTGTTGGCGGCCAGATCGTGTTCCCGCCGAATTATCTGGCGGAAGTGTACCGCCACATTCGCGCGGCGGGGGGCGTGTGTATTGCCGACGAAGTGCAGGTCGGCTTCGGCCGGCTCGGGACGCACTTCTGGGGCTTCCAGACGCAAGGTGTGGTACCGGACATCGTGGTGTTCGGCAAGCCGATCGGTAACTCGTTCCCTCTGGCCGCCGTGGTCACCACGCGAGAAATTGCCGAAGATTTTAACAACGGAATGGAATTTTTCAGCACCTTCGGAGGCAATCCTGTTGCCTGCGCTGCGGGCTTGGCGGTTCTCGATGTCGTACAGGAAGAAGAACTGCAGCAGAACGCGCTGCGCACGGGCAGCTTTACAATCCACGAACTGAACCAGCTGAAGCAACAGCATCCGCTGATTGGCGACGTGCGCGGCTCCGGGCTGTTCCTGGGCCTGGATCTGGTGCGTTCACGAACGACTCGCGAACCAGCGGAACCGCAAGCCTCCTATGTAGTGAACCGGCTGCGCGAAGAAGGCATCCTTGCCGGGACCGACGGACCCCACCACAACGTTATCAAGCTGCGGCCGCCACTGATTTTCGGCGAAGCCGATGCGGCTTATTTCTGCAAAACGCTCGACCGCATTTTGCAAGAAGATCCGGCGCAGCCATGAGCGCAAACGGTGCAACTCAGGCATCCCCTCTTTACTTACCGGCGTCGTATAATTCTGAAGCCGTCCTTCTCCCTCAGGATGGTTTGTCCACTCCGAGACTTCCAGGCAGGAGTAGCTGTAAATGCGCCGCTTACCCTTTTCTCTTGTGATGTCTGCGGCTGTCCTCGTGCTGGCGCCGGCCGCGTCCCTGGCGCAGGAGTACGTCGCCGGGGGTTGCGCGCAAGTTCCGTTTGAGGACGCTTCCCCGGCGCTGTGCGCGCCCGCAACATCTCAAACCTTAGCTTCCGCCACGCCCGTATCCATTATTGCGTTGAAGATTCCCGCGGGCACGCCGCTGCGCATCCAACTGGATGAAAAAGTTCGCATCAAAACGCCCGGCCAGCCGGTTACTGGAAAGCTGGTCGAAACGGTTTATGCGTTTGACCAGCCGGTGATTCCAGCGGGCAGCGTGGTCACGGGGCGCGTTGCCAAAATCGAACCGATTGCCAAATGGAAACGCGCGCAGTCCTACATGAACGCCAATCTGACTCCGCCGCACGGCTACCAGCTCGATTTTGACTCAGTAATCCTGCCGGGCGGCGAACACCGCAAGCTCCTCACCACGGTTTCGCCGGGTATGGCGGAAGTAGTGCATTTGGTGGCGTCGACTGACCAAAAGAAAAAGAACATCGCTTCGCGAAAAGCGGACGAAGCCAAACACGAGGCGGAGGCAAAGGTTCACGACACGATTGACGAAATTAAAGCACCGGGCAAAATGGACCGGCTGAAGCAGATGATTCTCGCGCAATCGCCGTACCGCAGACAGTATCTGCAGCCCGGTATGCGATTCTCGGCGGTCCTTAACGAGCCGCTCGATTTCGGCAAGACTACGCGCACGCAAGAGGAGCTCTCTCAACTCGGCCAGGCGCCCCCTTCGGACAGCCTGCTGCACGCCCGTCTGGTGGAGGAAGTCAGTTCGGCGACGGCCACGCGCGGCGCTCCGGTGACCGCGGTCTTGACCGAGCCACTTTATTCCCCCGATCGTCACCTGCTGTTGCCGGCGGAAAGCCACATCGAAGGCGAAGTAATTCAGGCCAAACCGGCCGGCAAGCTGCATCACAACGGCGACCTGCGCGTCATTTTCAACCGCATCGCTACGCCGGAAGGCGTCATCCAACCGATGCAAGGAAGCCTGGAAGGCCTGGAGGCCGACCGCGCCGCGGGGCTCAAGTTGGACGAAGAAGGTGGTGCGCACGCCACCGATAGCAAGACTCGCTACCTCTCCACCGGTCTCGCAATCCTGATGGCGGCCGCCGCTTCACGTCCCGACGTGGAACACGGAACCACTGACACCGCGGGCGATCCCAGCGTCCGTGCGGGAGCCGGCGTCTCGGGCTACGGCTTTTCCGGCTCGCTCATAACGCTGGCGGCGCGGTCGCAACCCGTCTCCATAGGCTTTGCGGCATATGGCGCTGGTTATTCCCTGTACCGTAATTTTTTGTCGCGTGGCAAAGAAGTGATCTTCGTTAAAAATACACCCATGGAGATAGGCTTCAGCGCTGCACATAGCGAAGCCAGCCATGCGCGTTAACCGCAGCCTCTAATTCTTAGTACCACGAATAGTAGTTGACAACAATATAACAGACCCACTACTCTGGCTGCGCGAGGACTCGCTCTTCCGTGCAGCTCGAAAACGCGCTTCCCTGGCTGGCACTCTGCCTCACCAGAGGCATCGCCGCACGTCTCTCCGCGCGGCTGCTGCGTCAATTTGGCTCGCCCGAAGCGGTCTTCAGCGCCCCACTGCGCCAACTGGAGGCCTGCGAGCTTCCTGCGGGCACCGCTCAAGCCGTCGCCAAAAAGGAGGCCTTCACGCGCGCCGAAAAAGAACTGGCGGCGCTCCGCTCGATCCCCAACGCGCACCTGATCAACTGGACCGAACCGAACTTCCCGCAAACTCTGCTGCAAATCTACGATCCGCCGGTGCTGCTTTATCTTCGTGGCGACCCGCAAATCCTCAACGCGCCCAGCCTAGCCATCGTGGGAACGCGGCGCCCTACCCTCTACGGCACGCAAATGGCTGACCGCCTCGCCCGCGAACTCGCTGCCCGCGGCATCGTCATCGTCAGCGGCCTCGCTCGCGGCATTGACGCCATCTCGCACCAGGGCGCCGTAGCAATGCAAGGCCGCGCCGTCGGCGTCCTTGGCACCGGCATAGACATCTGCTATCCCAAGGAAAACAAAAAGCTTTACGAAAAAGTCCTCGAGCGCGGCGCCATCCTCAGCGAATTCCCGCTGGGCACTCATCCCGCTCCCGAAAATTTCCCCGTGCGCAACCGTATCGTCGCCGGCATGCCTCTCGGCGCCATTATTGTCGAGGGCGCGCAGTATTCCGGCTCGCTCATCACCGCCCGTCTGGCAATGGAATTTGGCCGCGAAGTCTTCGGAGTTCCCGGAAATGTCACCCAGCCCGTCAGCTTCGCCCCCAATCTGCTGATCAAGCAGGGCGCCAAGCTGGTCACCTGCGGCGAAGATGTCATCGAGGAGCTGCCCACGCCGGTCCGCGCCGCACTCACCAACCCCGAACAACCCGAATTCGAGCAGCGCAATTTGCTGGTTGCCGCTTCCCTGACCGGCAGTGGCCAGAAAATTTATGCCCAGCTCAGCTCCGACGAACCGAGACCCATTGACGACATCGTGGAGAACACTGGCTTGAACTCTTCCGACGTTCTCGCTACGCTTTTTGAATTGGAGATGAAAGGCTTCGTCCGGCAGCTACCGGGAAAGCTCTTCAGCAAAGTGCTCTTATAAAGGATGCGGCAAAAATCTGCGATTTTGGGCGTTCGGCCGCTTTGCCGCCCGTCAGCTACTCATTAAATCGCTGAATGCAAAGGCTTTAGCAGAACCCGAAAACGGTTCTTGAAACATTTCTGCCGTTTCCTGCATCTTCCTCTCCGTTAGCGAGAAGGACACAGGCCCCGCCGCCAGGGCTTTCCGCAACGAGATCCGGGGTTAAAACAGCAAGATGGCACGTTCGCTCGTCATTGTCGAATCGCCGGCCAAGGCGAAAACGATTAACAAATACTTGGGAAGCGGTTACACCGTAAAAGCTTCCATCGGCCACGTCCTCGACCTGCCGAAAAAAACCATAGGCATTCGTCTGCCCGATGATCCGGATGAGCTGGACGCAGCGCCCAAGAAAAAGACTCGTTCCAAAAAGGGAAAAAAATCCAAGGTCAAGCCGGTCCGCAAGCCAGTCACCCTCGACGACGTTAAAATTTTCGAGCCGACCCTGCAGATCATTCACGGCAAAGCCAAAGTCCTCAACGACCTGCGCAAGGCTGCCAACTCTGCCGACGCCGTCTATCTGGCCGGCGACCCGGACCGCGAAGGCGAAGCCATTTCGGCTCACCTGGCCATGGTTCTCTCCAAGCCCGAAAAATATCCCGAGCAGGAAGCCAGCGCGCCTCGCTGGAAGAGAAAGAACGCCAAGCCCGAAGCCGAAGCCAAGGAAAAGGTCGTCCCCGCCCCCAAGAAAGAGATTCCCGCCACCGATCCCAAAAAGATTTTCCGCGTCACCTTTAACGAGATTACGCCCAAGGCCATCCGCGCTGCCTTTGATCATCCCCGCCAGGTGGACACCAACCTGGTGGACGCCCAGCAAGCTCGCCGCGTCCTCGATCGTATCGTCGGCTATAAGATTTCCCCGCTGCTCTGGAACAAAGTACGCCGCGGCCTCTCCGCCGGCCGCGTGCAATCCGTCGCCCTGCGCCTGATCGTCGAACGCGAACAGGAGATTCGCGCCTTCATCCCGCAGGAGTATTGGTCCATCCACGCCATGCTGGACTCGGGCCAGCCGCCCATTTTCGAAGCCAAGCTTGCCAAGTACAAAGGCGAAGACATCGCCATCAACAACCAGGAAGGCGCTGACGCCGTTCTCGCCGCAGTGCGCAAAGCCAAATGGCAGGTCGCTTCCGTCACGCAAAAGGAGAAGCGCCGCAATCCGCCACCGCCTTTCACCACTTCCAAGCTCCAGCAGGCGGCCTACAACCGTCTGCGCTACACCGCCAAGCGCACCATGGGCATCGCCCAGCGCCTCTACGAAGGTGTCGAACTCGGCCCCGAAGGCTCCGTCGCGCTCATCACCTACATGCGCACCGACTCGGTTAACGTTTCGCAGGACGCCCTCGCGCAAGTCCGCGAACTCATTCCGGAGCGCTTCGGCTCCAACTATCTCCCGGAAAAGCCCAACTACTACAAGTCTAAGAAAGACGCGCAGGAAGCCCACGAAGCCGTTCGCCCCACCGACGTCTCCCGCACACCCGAGGACGTTCGCAAATATCTGGACGACGATCTCTTCAAGCTTTATCAGCTGATCTGGCAGCGCTTCGTCGCTTCGCAAATGCTTCCGGCCGTTTTCGACCAGACCTCCATCGACATCACTGCCGGCGATTACACCTTCCGCGCCACCGGTTCCGTGCAAAAGTTTGACGGCTACCTCCGCGTCTATCAGTTGCCGGCCGCCAACTCTGACCGCGACGACGACGAAAAGAGCGACGAGGGCGAAGGCAACGCTCTCCCGCGCGTCGAAGAGGGCCAGACCCTCAAGCTCAGTGACATTCGCCCCGAGCAGCATTTCACTGAGCCGCCGCCACGCTATACCGAAGCCACGTTGGTTAAAGACCTGGAAGAGAAGGGCATCGGCCGGCCCTCCACCTACGCCTCCATCATTTCCACCATCGTCGAGCGCGAATACGTCAAAAAAGATCAGGGCCGCTTCACGCCCACCATGCTCGGCGAACGCGTCTCCGGCCTGCTCGTCAAAAGTTTTGAAGACGTTTTCGACGTCACATTCACCGCGCGACTCGAGGAAGAACTCGACGACATCGAGGAAGGCAAGCTGCACTGGCGCGAAGCCGTCAAGGAATTCTGGGAAAAATTTATCGTGGACCTCGACCGCGCCGATGAGGAGATGCTTTCCTACAAGGCCGGTATCCCTACCGGAAAAACCTGCGAAAAGTGCGGCAAGGGCGAACTCCTCGAGCGCATCAGCCGTCACGGTTTTTTTCTGGGTTGTTCGCTTTATCCTGAATGCGATTTCATTCAGGATCTTTCCCCTGAAGTTGCCGAAGGCGACGCGGAAAGCACCGTCGAGTATTGCGAAAACTGCGGTAAGGAAATGTCCGTCAAGCGCGGCCGCTTTGGCACCTTCCTCGCCTGCACCGGCTACCCCGACTGCAAGACCACGCGCCGCCTGGTCCAGGGCACGCGCATCGCGCTGCAGCCCGACGAGCCGTTAGACGAAAAATGCCCCACCTGTGGCGAAGGGCTGGTCAAAAAACACGGCCGCTATGGCGAATTCATCGGATGCACCGGCTATCCCAAGTGCAAATATACGCGGCCCATCACGCTCGGCATCAAATGCCCCAAGTGTCATGAAGGCGAATTCGTTCGCCGCGGCAGCTTCGGACGCGGCGGCCGCCCGCGCATTTTCTATGGCTGCTCGCGCTATCCCGATTGCGATTTCACCACACCCAACATGCCCATCGCCGAGCCTTGCCCCAAGTGCGGCGCCGAATTCATCGTCGAGAAAAATTCCAAAATCGGCAAAGTACGCGCCTGCCTCAAGGAAGGTTGCGACTGGGAAAAGCTGGTGGACGAGCCAGTGACTCAAAAGCAGGAAGAGGTTGCTCCCGTCGGCGCAAAATCCTAGCGCGAGCTCTGCCGCTCCACGCACAATGCGTTTGCTGGTCCCCCGTACTGACGCTCACTCTCGTTCCTACTTGCTTCCGGGCAGCTCATAAGTCTCATCGGTGTACGCCAGCAACGGTGTGCCTTCTTTGATGTCCACGTTCTTGCCGTGTTTGATCAGCCCGATCGGACCGAATAAGACCGTCAGCGCCACCGCCGTTCCTTCTTTGCCCTGGCCTTCTTTGCCTTTGGTTCCGCGTAACTTCACCCGCGTATCTCCAACCAGCAGATATTGCAGCCGCATGTTCAGTTCGCCGGCTTTTCCCATCATTCCGGCTTTCTTGGCATGTGTAATCGTCCCAACCGCCTTGGCACCGGCCTTGGCTACCAGTACATCCCCGATTTTCAAATCCTCGGCCAGCACCAGGTTGACCGGATCATCCTCCTCTGCGGTCTTGGAGCTTAAGTCCTGGGCAAATTTTAGATTTACGTCCGTGCCCTCCTTCAGCGTGATCTTGTCCGCGGTCTTCGCCGCGCTCGCGGGAGGGTCGGCCGCTTTGCTCGCTATTGGAGCAGCCACCGCCGGCTGCGCCTCCTGCGCCAGCGCCGCGCAGCTCCATCCACATGAAAGCATCAGAACTGTCGTGATGACCTGGATTTTCATCGTTTTCTCTCCTCCGTGCATCGCCCGCAGCATCGAGGATTGGCGCACAAGCTCTTCACGTGCGGGCTGGTGTCGGGCGCGTGGTAATTCAGCTTTCCTTACCGGCAAGAGCGTATCACCCTTCTCCCTGACTGCCGGTGGCAACGCTCAAAAAGGCAACTCGTGCCTGCGTGTTTCGATTACGAAACTACCTGCCGCGCTGGTCGTAACTGCGCCTATAATTTCAGAGGCCCTCTCGGGCCGGGGCCTCAGGTCATGAAACAGTCCATCCAGAACTTCCTCATCTACCTCCGCTCCGTAAGAAATTCTTCTCCCCACACCATCCTGAACTACGGAAAAGACCTCCACCAGTTCACCGACTATTTGACTCCGCCGGACACGCACACCCCCGCGCTCTCCGACCTCAATCACCAGATCATCCGCGAATACGTCGGTCACCTCCATTCCCTTGGCCTTGAAAAGAGTTCAGTCGCACGCAAGCTGGCCGCCTTGCGTTCTTTTTTCAAATATTGCGTGCGCGAAGGCTTGATCAAAGACAATCCTGCGCGTCTGGTTGCCACTCCCAAGCTGCCCAAGCGCATCCCTTCCGTTCTCTCCGCCGAAGAATTAAACGGCTTCCTCAACCAGCTCGCTGACGCTCGCGCTCCACAACCCCCGCCGCTTGCCCGCCGCTCGAATCGTTCGCAAACCGCCGAAGCCACTCCGCCCAAACCGCGCGTCAGCGACGATCAGGCGCTGCTGCTGCGCCGCGACCGCGCCCTCCTCGAACTTCTTTACGCCGCGGGTCTCCGCGTCAGCGAACTTACCGGCCTTAATCTCGCCGACCTGGATCGCCGCGAAAAAATGCTGCGCGTCCGCGGCAAAGGTAACAAGGAGCGCATCGTCCCTTACGGCGGCAAAGCCCAGGAAGCCCTCGAAGCTTACTGGCCCGTTCGTGACCAGTTGTTGCTGCAAGCCGGCCCCGGACGCCGCCGCCGTGGTCCCGCGCACTCCGAAGCCGTCTTTCTTAATTACTCCGGCCGCCGCCTCACCCAGCGCTCCGTGGGCCGCATCGTCAAGAAATATGTTCGCCTCGCCAACATGGACTGGGACCTGCACCCCCACTCCCTGCGCCACGCCTTCGCTACCCATCTGCTCGCCGATGGCGCCGACCTCCGCGCCATCCAGGAACTCCTCGGCCACCAATCCCTCACCACCACCCAGAAATATACCCACGTCTCCATTCGCCAGCTCATGGACATCTACGACAAATCCCATCCCCATGCCTAGCAGCGCAGACATTCCCGTCTGCGCATCGTGCCCGCGGCATAGGCGTTATCCTCGCCGGCTTCTTGGACACCGTTGTTTCGACAATTGGCTGCCCGCTCTGCTTCGCTTACTCTATAGACCCATGAATTCTCGGCGCAGGTCTCCCTTCTCGTCCGCCTCCGTTCGTCTCGGTGTCCTCTGTGCTTCCGCCCTCTGCGTTCTCTGTGTTACTCCCTCTTCCTCCCGCGCCCAGGACAACTACGAAATCCAGGTGTACGGGTCCGAACTCGTCGATCCCGGCCACACCATGGTCGAACTTCATTCCAACTTCACTTTTCAAGGCTCCAAGACCATTGAAGACGGCATGCTCCCCACCAATCATCAACTCCACGAAACCATCGAAATCACCCACGGCTTCACCGACTGGTTTGAGTGCGGCTTCTACATCTTCACCGCCGAAAAAAGCGGACTCGGCATCGACTGGGTCGGCGACCACATTCGCCCCCGCATTGCTGTTCCCAAAAAATGGAAATGGCCGGTCGGTCTGAGCCTCTCCAACGAGGTCGGCTACCAGCGCCGTCAGTTCTCCACCGACACCTGGACCTGGGAGATGCGCCCGATTCTCGATCAGCAGGCCGGGCGATGGTACTGGTCGTTCAACCCAACCTTTGACAAATCCATTCACGGCTTAACCAAGAGCCAGGGCTTCGTTTTTTCTCCGAACGTGAAGGTCAGTTATGACTTCACCAAAAAGATCACCGGCGGCATCGAGTATTACGGCTCGGTTGGCCCGGCAACCGAATTTCTGCCCGTCACCCAGCAGCAGCACCAGCTCTTTCCCGCCATCGACCTCAACGTCTCTCCCAAGTGGGAAATCAATTTCGGCGTCGGTGTCGGCATTACTGCTTCCACCGACCACCTCATCGCCAAGATGATCCTGGGCTACCGCTTTGACTTCTAAGCCGTCTCAAACTTCAGTGTCGCGATAGCATCTACCGCAAGCCGCGATCTGACGAGCCTGGCTTGTACTGCTATACTTTTTCACTTTTGTCCCGCTTCAACGTGAGGTATTCATGCTGCGGATGCCTTCCATTCTCTTTGCCATTCTTTTTTCGCTGCTGCTCGCCGGCTCCGCTCCTGCGCAATCTGCTCGCAATGCTGCCTGGGACGCGCTCGCCGACGACTATACCGACCATTTCGCCGCTTTCAATCCCTCCGGAGCAACCTACATCGGGATTCACACCCACGATTCGGATCTGGAAAGCTATACTCCCGCCGCGATCAACAAACAGATCGCTTACTACCAGGAATTCGAGAAACGCGTCCTGGCGGTTGATCCTAAGTCGCTGAGCGCCACGGACGCCGCCGACCGAGAAATCGTGCTTAACGCGTTACGCGGCATGCTGTTGGACCTGCGGGTGGTGCGCACCCCCAACAAGAATCCGGACACTTACTCGAGCGGCGCCGCCAATAGCATCTACGTCCTCATGTTGCGCAAATTCGCTCCCGTGGACCAGCGGCTGCGCGCAGCCGTGGCTCGCGAAAAGCAGTTTCCGAGACTGTTTGCGGAGGCGCGCGCCAATCTCAATAACGTTCCCCGGGTCTATACGGAAATTGCGCTGGAGCAGCTTCCCGACACCATTGGGTTCTTTGAAAAGGACGTGCCGGAGGCGTTTGCCGGTGCGCAGGATGCTAAAGCGAAAGCCGATTTCGCTGAATCCAACACCGCCGCAATCAAGCTCTTGCGCGATTACGCGCAGTGGCTCAAAACGGACCTGCTGCCCCGCTCCACCGGCGACTTCCGCCTCGGCGCCGACACCTTCGCCAAAAAACTTGCCTATGAGGACCTGGTGACCACTCCTCTCGACCGCCTGCTCGACGTCGGCCTGGCCGATCTGCACAAGAACCAGGCGGAGTTTCAGCGCGAGGCCAGGGAGATCGACGCCAGCAAAACGCCCCAGCAGATTCTGGCCGAGTTACAGGCTATGCATCCTGCGCCGGGTGACTTGATGCAGCGGTTCCGCGACACCTTCGAGGGCCTCATCGCTTTCATCAACTCCCATCACATCGTCACGCTGCCGAGCGACCGCCAGCCCACCCTTCAGGAAACCCCTCCCTTTGAACGAGCAACCACCATGGCATCCATGGACACGCCCGGCGTCTTCGAGAAGGTCGCCACCGAAGCCTACTTCAATGTGACCCTTCCCGGTCCCAACGATTCGCCCGAAGAAGTTGCAGGCTTGATGGCCGGCTTCAACATCGGCACCATCACCAGCACCTCCATTCACGAAGCGTTTCCCGGCCACTTCACTCAATACCTTTATGAAAGCCGGGCGCCCACCAAGTTCCGCAAGGTGCTGTCGTCCAATACCAACGTCGAGGGCTGGGCGCACTATACCGAGCAGATGATGCTTGACGAAGGCTACGCCCAGCCGGGGGCCGGTGCCAAAGACCTCAGGGAATCCCGGCTCATCCGCCTGGGGCAGTTGCAGGACGCGCTGTTACGGGATGCCAGGTTTGTCGCTGGCATTCAGATGCACAGCGGGAAGTTCACCCTCGACCAGGCGCGCGAGTTCTTCGTCAAAGACGGCTACCAGTCCGCCAAGATCGCGGAAATCGAGACCAAGCGCGGCACCTCCGACGCCACCTACCTCTATTACACGCTCGGCAAGCTCCAGATCATGAAGCTGCGCGAAGATTTAAAGAAGAAACAGGGCACTGCATTCTCCTTGCAGAAGTTCCACGACGACTTTCTGTCCCAGGGTTACCCACCCATCGCCATCGTTCGCCGCGCGATGCTGGGAGACTCCTCTCCCACTCTCTAGCCGGTCCATTTGAGACCCTTGCCGTTTGCTCCTGTTTGGTAGGGCGCGGCACTACGCATCCCGACTCGTTCCGTTTTGAACCGCGGTGAGTTCCAAAATGGATTTCTTCTTTTTCAGTTGACATTACTTTACTTCTGTGTTATCGTCTTTCATGGAATTTTGGTCCCGGCCCCGCGCATTTGATCCTGTCTTCCCACTCCTAACTCCTTTATTTTCTGCAGTTACGCAACGCCGCCCAGACTGCACCAAAATCGTGCAAATAACTCCTTTAGAATCTGCACTTATAAAGACCCCTCCTGCAAGTCCTTTAGAATCTGCACTTATAAAAATCGGGGGAGGGGTGGCACTGCCATTCGCCGAAAGATTTGAATCTCGCGCCGCGGCCTTCACAGCATCGGGAGGCTCGAAGCCGGTACGCACCGGAAATGGTGCGTTGACGCGTTTTGCTGGACACCCGTATAATTAGGGTTTGCCTTTAGCGCTTGGAGGAGTGATGTACGCCGTTATCAAGTCCGGGGGAAAGCAGTACCGTGTCGCTCCCGGCGACACCATTCGTGTGGAACGGGTTTCCGGTGAAGTCGGCGAACAGGTCAAGTTTGGCACTGTTCTGGCCGTGCACACCGATGACAAGAAGGTTTTGGTCGGCGACGACGCCTCAAAAGCTAGCGTTACCGGCAAGATCGTCCGTCAGGGCCGCAGCCCCAAGGTCACCGTTTTGAAGTTCAAGAAAACCAACCAGTACAAGATCCAGCGGGGCCATCGCCAGAACTTCACCGCGGTTGAAGTCAGCGACATCCAGCTCTGATTTTGTGGCACAGGCAATCCTGCCTGCGCATTTGGTTGTGTAGCAGCGGCTTTACGCCGCTGTTCTTCGGTGTCGGGTTTCATCCCGGCTCTTCGATTTTAGATTTTTAGAAAAGGAACTGGCAATGGCACATAAAAAAGGTGGCGGCTCCTCTACAAACGGCCGCGATTCTCACGGTCAGCGGCTCGGCGTAAAGCGTTTCGGCGGACAACTGGTCAACGCCGGCACCATTCTGGTTCGCCAGCGCGGCACCAAACACCAACCCGGCGAAAACGTCGGTCAGGGCAAAGACGACACGCTCTTCGCGCTGGTTACCGGTCACGTCAAGTTTGAAGACCGTGGCCGCCGTGGCCGCTTCATCAGCATCACCCCGGCCCAATCGACCGCCGCCAACTGACGCGTCATTATCTTCTTTCTGCGTAGGGGCGCAGCACTGCTGCGCCCCCTCACCGTAAGATGCATCGCAACGTTTCCTGATAGGATTCCTCCGTGTTCGTTGACGAAGCCAAAATTTATATAAAGGCCGGCGACGGCGGCAATGGTTGCGTAGCATTCCGCCGCGAAAAATACGTTCCGCGCGGCGGACCCTCCGGGGGCGATGGCGGCAACGGCGGCTCGATCTATCTGGAAGCGAACCCTAACGACAATACCCTGCTGCGTTACCGCTACAACCGCGAATTCAAAGCCGATCGCGGTCGCCATGGTGAAGGTTCCAACTGCACTGGCCACTCCGGCGATGACATGATCCTGCAGGTTCCTGTCGGCACGCTGGCTTATGACGAATCGACCGGTGAAACCATCGCCGACCTCGCCACTCCCGGCCAGCGCATCTTGATCGCACACGGCGGACGCGGCGGACGCGGCAACCAGCATTTCGCCAAGCCCTGGCACCAGGCGCCGCGCGAACACGAAGACGGTCACCCCGGCGAAGAACGCCACCTGCGCCTCGAACTCAAACTGCTCGCCGACGTTGGCCTGGTCGGTTTTCCCAACGCCGGCAAATCGACGCTCATTTCTGTGATCTCCGCGGCGCGCCCCAAAATCGCTAACTATCCATTCACCACGCTGGAACCGAATCTCGGTGTGGTCTGCGCCGACAGCGTTCCGCAATCCGCCAGCGGCGGCGGCAACAAAGGAATGAGCGACATCGGCCGCACGTTCGTCGTCGCCGATCTTCCCGGTTTGATTGAAGGAGCGCACCAAGGCGCCGGCCTCGGCATCCGCTTCTTGCGCCACGTGGAGCGCACTCGCTTGCTGGTTCATTTGATTGACACCAGTGATTTCACCGATGCCGATCCGGTCCACTCGTTTGAAATCATCCATGGCGAACTGGTCGCCTTCAGCCCCGGCCTGGGCGAAAAGCCGATGATTGTCGTAGCCACGAAGCTAGATGCCACAACGGACCGCACTCGCCTGGAGGAGCTCCGGGCGTTCTGCTCCGGGCGCCAGCTTCCTTTCCATGCCATCTCCGCTGCCACCGGTGAAGGCGTCCGCGAACTGGTCCTGGCCATCGCCGACACGCTCGACAAAATCCCCAAGTCCACCGCGCCGCATCCCGACGCGCCTGAAACCGCTGCATCTGAGTCCGCGGCTCACTCTTAGTTTTTCTGTTTTCTCATCTTTTCGTGCGAAAATAGCGATTGCTTCTCTCTGGAGCCTCGTTGACCACAGCGCAAGCGCACCGCACAGCCGCAAAACACGCTCCTCGCCGCATCGCCCTTTTTGGCGGCTCGTTCGACCCTATCCATAATGGACACCTGGCTGTGGCCCGCGCCGCCGATCGCCGTTTTAATTTCGACGAAATTCATTTCATTCCGGCCAGCCGGCCACCCCACAAGCTCAAGCAGCATCTCGCGCCGTTCCCGCATCGCTATGCCATGGTGGCGCTGGCCTGTACCGAGCATCCGCACTTCGTGCCGTCGCTTTCCGAAGCGAGCGACGATTTTGCCGGCAATCAGTTGCACTACTCGGTGGACACGGTGCGCTATTTCCGCCACACCTATCACGGCCACGGCGACCGGATTTACTTCATCATCGGCGCGGATGCGTTTCTGGACATTCCCATGTGGAAGGAATACGAATCGCTGCTCGGGCTCTGCGATTTCATCATCGCCAACCGTCCGGGAATCCGTCCCGAGGCGCTGAAGCTGGTGATTCCGCCCGATCTTTTCGCGGGGCCTAACGACAAAAAAGAGACCGATCCGCCATCGCAGCTGATTGCGCAACTGCGCCGCACCTCGGTGTACCTGCTGGAGAACGTCGCCAGCGATATTTCCGCCACCGATATCCGCCGCCGCGCGCACAAGGGTCAGGCCATTCATGGACTTGTTTCCGCGCGCGTGGAGGAATACATTCTTAAACAGGGCCTATACAGGTGAATCTGAAGAAGCTGCCGTCAACCGTCCGCCTTACCATCGAAGCCATGCAAAACAAAAAAGCATCGGCGATTACCGTGCTGGACTTGAGCGGTCTGGGCACCTTCACGGAATATTTTGTGTTGTGCACCGGCTTCAGCGCGCCCCAGGTGCAGGCCATCTGCACGGAAGTTGAAGGACGGCTTTATAAAGAATTACGCCGCGAGCCGGACCACCGCGAGGGACACCGCTCAGCCGACTGGGCGCTGCTCGATTTTGGCGGCTTCGTGGTGCACGTGTTCAGCGAACAGGGCCGGCGATTTTACGATCTCGAGCGGCTGTGGCGCAACGTACCGCGCCATGAGATTCCCGACCTCCCCGATGCTGTCGTGTCGGGCGATAACACGCGCTTACGCGCTTCCGGCGATCATTCTTAATTACGCGTCATGCCGTTTAACGATTCCGCCTCCGCGGTTGCCCAAATCACCATCGTTCGCAACTCGCCCGGAGATACCCAGACACGGCAGATTGTGGTATATCTCGACGGGGAAAATCAGGGCGAGCTGATGTACGGCGATTCGCTGACGCTTTCGGTAGCGCCCGGCCCGCATACGATACGGGTGGACAACACCTGGAACCGGCAGGATCTGAAAATCGAAATTCACGCCGGAGACCAATTGCAGTTCCTCACCAAAAGCGTCGCCGGGAAGTTTTCCTGGTTCCTGCTGGGCTTCCTCGGTTTCGGCCCCATCAACGTCTCCATCGAGCCGTTACCGTCTCGCGCGTAATCTTCGTCCGGTCGCCAGGGAGTGCGGCGTTCCCGATACAATTTTTGTATGTCTGAGCGGCTTCCGTTCATCGCGGTGGATGCGGCTTCACGGCGGCTGCTGGCGCTGGCGGAGAAAGTTGCGCCTGCTCCCACCACACTGCTCATCACCGGGGAGTCCGGCTGCGGCAAAGACCACTTTGCGCGGCTCATTCACGAACTCAGCCCGCGGCGCGATGCTCCATTTCTGAAAATTGATTGCACGTCGTTGCCGCCGAATCTGATGGAGAGCGAGCTTTTTGGGCATGAACGCGGAGCGTTTACCGGGGCGGTGGAACGAAAGCTCGGAAGGCTGGAACTGGGCGGCAAAGGCACGATAGTGCTGGACGAAATCGCGGCATTTTCACCAGAAGCGCAAGGCAAACTCTTGCGCGTGCTGCAGGAACGGACGTTCGAGCGGCTGGGCGGAACAGATTCGCTGAAGATCGAAGCGCGCTTGATCGCCCTGACCAGCACCGACTTAAATGCCGCCGTCGCGGCGGGCCAGTTCCGCGAAGATCTTTTTTTCCGCTTGAGCGTGCTGCCGATCGTGGTTCCGCCGCTGCGCGAACGACCGGCGGATATCCTTCCGTCCGCCGAGCATTTCCTCGGCACATTGGCGCCCCTGCACCGCAAACCCGTTATGCGGCTTTCCGAAACGGCGGCGCGCGTGCTTCCGGCCTACGCCTGGCCGGGCAATTTTCGTGAACTACGCAACGCGCTGGAGCGCGCGGTGGTGTTTTCGAAGAGCGAGCAACTGCAGCCCGACGATTTCCCGGAAAATATCCGCGCTTCGGCCGGAAATGCGGCGTTCCTGGCCGGGTTGCGGTCGCTGGAAGACCTGGAGCGCGAAGCCATTTCGCGCACGCTGGAAGCCACGCGGTATCACATCACGCAGTCGGCAGAGATCCTGGGCATCAGCAGGAAAACACTGCTGGAGAAGCGAAAGAAGTACGGGCTTCTGAAAAGTGACAACGGATAATAGAAAGCGGAAACAGAAATCCGAGAATGCGATTGCGGATTCTAATGCTGGGCAAAACGCGGCGGCCGGAGTTACGGGCCGTGTTTGACGATTATGTGAAGCGGATTGCGAGGTCGTGCCCGGTCGAAGTGAATGAAGTACGCGATGCTGACGTTGCGATCAAGAGGCTGGATGCTGATCGCGCCGCCACTGTGCTGCTGCTCGATGCCGGCGGCAAGGCGCAGGATTCGGAAGGGCTGGCGAAATGGCTGTGCGAGCAACGGGACCGCGGCACGCGAGAGATTATATTTGTTTGTGGCGACGCCGATGGTTTTCCGGAGGCGCTGCGCAGGCGCGTGCCGCAAAAGCTCTCGCTGAGTGCGATGACCTATTCACACGAACTCGCGCGCGTGATGCTGGCCGAGCAACTGTACCGGGCGTTTGCCATTCTTTCCGGCAGCCCGTATCCCAAATAGCCGGCATTGCGGCGGCCTGGCCGAAACATCTGGTATGGTGTAAGGCCTATCTGCCATGGCCACCAGGATCATTCCCGATACCAACAAGCCGTCCGTGGCCATTGAAATTTCTCTGGAAAAGCCGCTGCATGATTACGACCTGGACGGCATCAATCAACCGACGCCGCGCGATGTGGACGGCGTACTGGTGTCACAGGGTTTTCGGGACCTGGTGGACGATGCGCGCGGCGTGCTGATCGAGATAATGTCGCGGCGGCCGGCCGATCCGTCCGCCAGTTCGCAAATCACCGATCTGGGGCTGACGCCGCACGAGGCGCATCCGCTGGAGATTGCGCAGGTGACCGGAGCGATCTGCCCCGGCGCCGACGAAGTGTACCGCCCCGGATTGTGGATCGTGCTGCACGATCATTCGGTCCCGGCTAATCACCCGCTTCCCGCGGCTACTGTGGAGCGCGTAAAACACTACGCGGATGAACTGGTCAAGCGGCTGGATATCGCCTGACAGATTCAAAGCGACAAATTTGGAATGATTGGGTGGCCGTGAATACGGCCGTGGCTGGCGGACACCGGGCACAGGCAAGAGTGCCTGTGCTACTGTGGGGAGCATGGCGGAAGAAAAGGGATTGCTGATTGTTTACACCGGGCCGGGCAAGGGGAAAACGACTTGCGCGCTGGGCGCGGCGTTTCGCGCGGTGGGGCAGGGGCTGCGCGTGCTGATGGTGCAGTTCATCAAGGGCTCGTGGCATTACGGCGAGTTGGACGCCGCAAAAATGCTGGGCGACGATAAATTTGAGATTCGGCCGATGGGGCGCGGCTTCGTGAAAATCGGCGGCGCGGAAACCGATCCGCAGGACATCCGGTTGGCGGAAGAATGCTGGCAGACGGGACGCGATGCCATTTATTCCGGCAAGTACGAACTGGTGATCCTGGACGAGATCAATTATGTGATCAGCTACAAGATGCTGGACGCG
>Ga0209579_10000496_pt1 | contig 40068 bp, 29 predicted proteins | sample Coa_R1_2_FD_187152 | JGI IMG/M metagenome (GOLD analysis project Ga0209579, IMG submission 187152) | Surface soil microbial communities from Centralia Pennsylvania, which are recovering from an underground coalmine fire - Coalmine... | ecosystem: Environmental > Terrestrial > Soil >...
TGGCTGGTTCAAGCTGCTTTGACGCGAAGGACCGAGAAGAAGAGCAATGAGAGAGCCGCGACGAGCGCCCGATCCCAGGCCGGCGCGGGACTCTCTGCAGCCGCGCGCCCGTGGTGAACGCAAAGAGTCCTCCAAAGCCAAGACGGATTTGGAAGGAAAAGGGAGGTGTTGTCTTGACTTTGGTTTTCAGAGATGGCACACGAACGGCTCTCAAACTGACGGCGGGAGCGCTTGGTGATCCGTGTGCTTTTTTCCGCGTCGGAATAGCCACGGGCTGAAAGCCCGTTTTACTTTGCGGTGTACATCAGCTTAACAATCAAAGTGGAGGCGAACCATGAGCGAGGCGCGGGTGGGGCGGCGGGCGTTTTTGTGTGGGTTGGGGGCGGCTTGCGCGGTTGTGGGGCTGGGGGCGCGGCGTGCGTTTGCGGCGCCGCCGAAGGCGAAGATCACGCGGATTCGCGTGTATGCGCCGCAGAAACTCAATCCGATTTTTAATCAGAGCAACATGATTGTGACGATCGAGACTGACGCGGGCATTACCGGCGTGGGGGAAGGCGGTTCTAAGGATACGCTGGAGCAGTGCGCAGGACGCCTGATCGGGCGTAATCCGTACGACATCGAACGCTGCTGGCAGGAGATGTACCGCGCGTTTTTTTATCCGCCGGGCCGCGAGAAGATTCATGCGCTGGGGGCGCTGGATTTGGCGCTGTGGGACATCAAGGGCAAGGCGCTGGATGTGCCCGTGTACGAATTGCTGGGCGGGATGAATCGCAATTATTTGGAATGTTACGCGACGGGCGCGCTGCCGCCGGCGAAAGAGCCGGACGCGCCGCCGGCGATGAGTTTGAAGGAGCGCGCGGCGGCGACGATTGCGTCGGGGTTTCGCGCGTTTCGGATGGATGCGGCAAGCGTGAAGGCGGGCGCGGGAAATGTCTACGATACGCGCGAGCGCGTGCACAAACTGGTCGAGGATTGCAAGGAAGTGCGCGAGGGCGTGGGGAAGGACGGCAATTGGCTGATCGATTTTCACACGCGATTCGATTACGCCGACGCCGTGCGCGCGTGTAAACTCATAGAGGATTTGGAACCGCTGTATGTCGAAGATCCGGTGCGCGTCGAAGCGTTTTTGGAGGACATTCCGAAGCTGCGCAAGATGACGACTTGTCCGTTGGCGGCGGGCGAGCAGTGGGGGCAGCGTTGGGATTTCAACAAGCTGGTCGAGGCGCACGACATTGACTGGCTGCGCGCGACGGTGCCGAATGTCGGTGGGATCAGCGAGATGCATAAAGTGCTGGCGCTGTGTGAGACGCACGCGGTCGGAATCGCGCCACATTTCACGGGACCGGTTGCGACGGCCGCGCTGGTGCATGTGCTGGGACCGTATTCAGGGCCGGTGTTGTGCGAGTTTGTGCCGACGCAAGCCGCGCATCCGCATTTGCCGGAGTGGGCCGATTTTAAAGAAGGCAAGTTGCATCCGAACAAGCGGCCGGGGTTGGGCGTGACGCTGGACATGAAAGCGCTAACGCAGGTCGCGGAGATCGCCGAAGCGGGGACGGGGCGGAAGACGTATTTTCGGACGGATGGGTCGCAGACGAATTGGTGACCGCACGCACATTTCACGCAAAGGCGCAAAGGCGCAAAGGGAGCGCAAAGAGCGCAAAGAAGGAATTGAGAAATTCGATCAGGTTTTTACTTTGCGTTCTTTGCGCCGTTCTTAGCGTCTTTGCGTGAAGACCGGAGTCATTAGGATTCAACGGGCTTGCTCAAAATCTCGCGCATGACGTCCAACACGCGCAGGATGTCCTCGCGCGCGATCCAATAATGCGTGACCATTCTCATGCGGCGTTCGGATTGTTTGCTTGGATTCGCCAAGATGCCGCGCTCCGCCAACTGCGCGGCGAGCGTTCCCACGCTGATGGGCGCGTCGGCGTTCAGCGCGAAGAAGACCATGTTCGTGCGCACGCACGCAAGATCGATTTCGATGTGCGGGATTTTCGCCAAACCTTCCGCGAGCAGGCGCGCGTTGTCGTGGTCTTCCTGCAAGCGCTCCCACTTGGTCATTTCGCGCAGCGCAATCAATCCGGCGGCGGCGAGGATTCCAACTTGGCGCATGCCGCCGCCGAGACTCTTGCGGATTTTGCCCGCGAGCGCGATGAAGTTTTTCGTGCCAACAAGAATCGAACCGACGGGCGCGGACAGTCCTTTCGATAGACAGAACGTCACACTGTCGGCGTCTTTGACCAAATCGGCGACGGGCGTGCGCAGAGCCGCCGAAGCGTTGAACAAGCGCGCGCCGTCGATGTGAAGCTTGATCTCATGGCGGCGAGCGATCGCCGCCACGCTGCGCGTGTACTCCGCGCTCAACGGCGCGCCCCACGCGCCGCCTTGCGTATTTTCAAGGCAGATCAAGCGCGTCGTCGGACAATGGTCGTCTTGCTCGCGAATGGCGCCGTCGATCTCGGCCAAATCCAGCGTGCCGTCTGGTTTCACTCCCAGCGTGTTGGGCTGCACGCCTCCGTACGCCACGGCGCTGGCTACTTCGTATTTGAAAATGTGCGATTCTTTGCCGACGATCATTTCGTCGCCGCGCGCGCAGTGCGAAAGAATCGCGGTCAGGTTCCCCTGAGTGCCGCTGGTGACGAACAGCGCCGCTTCCTTGCCCAGCATCGCGGCGGCTTCCGCCTGCAGTTGATTGACCGTCGGGTCTTCGCCGTACACGTCGTCGCCCACCGGCGCTGCGGCCATCGCGGCGCGCATCTTGGGCGTCGGCTGCGTGACCGTGTCGCTTCGCAAATCTATAATCTTCATGCGCCAGTCAAGCTACTTGAGCGCGGTTGAAAGCGCAATAGCCTCCCGCTGCTCAGTGGCCATACGTTTTCGCTCCCATAAATCCATTCGTGAAGATTCGTGCGATTCGTTGTTTTATCCGTTTGGCAAACGCCGCCATTTCAAAACCGTTCTCTCGAATTCGCGCCGCCGCTCGATTCGGGCGGAGCGGGCGGCTGCGGGAGCGTCACTTTCGGGCAAACGATGCGAATTTGCGCCCACTCGGATTTTGGACAAATCAGCACGATCAGTCGGTCGCGCTGTTCGCTGTAGCCGGCGACACGCTTGGCTTCGGAGCGATAGATGCTCATGCTGCGCGCTGTCGGGAAGGGCGGGGGAGTAAAGTTGAGTTCTTTTAGAAACGGGAACTGCGCTTCGGAAAGGTCGCGATCGAGTTCGTAATATTTTTCTGACGTGGTGGCTTCAACCAGCACGCAGATCAAACGCAATCCGGGCTGCTCGCACACCGCGGCGGTGGCTTGGCGCGGGCGGACGACGGCGTCGATTGCGACGGAGATTTTGCCCGAAATGCCATCACGCGAGAAAACAAGCGTGGTCGCCACCGTTGGAGGCGCCTGTTTTTCGGCGGCATCGCTAGGACTAGGCGAAAAAAATCCGAACCAAATGGAAGTAAAGATTCCCGCAGCGACCAGTGCAATGCCGATTATTGCTATAAAATGTCGATTTTGTGCGTGCACGTGTGCAATCCATCGTGTAAAAGAATAAGGATTCAACAAACTTATAAAGGGAACCCCATGTTTCAGCAACGGAATAGCCTGGCAGTGCTATGCGTCGTGGTGTTCGTTGGAGTGCTCGCTGCGCCAGTCGCAAGTGCTCTCACAATAGGTACAGTTTCGGTCGTATCACCTGCGAATCCAGCGCAGGTTCCGCTCTATGGAAAAATCGAACTGCTCATCCCGCTGACGACGACGAGCACCAAACCGTACGAAGCCGCGCCGGCTCAAGGCGGCGTCGATCTGTCTTCCGTTTTCACGGCGCCGAACGCGACGACCGCCACTATTAAAGGCTACTACGATGGCAGCGCGTGGCGCATTCGATTCGCTCCGACACAAACCGGCGTGTGGCAGGCGGCGGTGAGTGTCACGGATTCCACGGGCACAGTCAACGCGGCGGCGATTAATTTTACGTGTGTCGCTTCGAGCTATCCGGGATTTGCGCAGATAAATGGGAAGTACATTCAGTTCACGAACGGAACTGCATTCTATGCGGTGGGGCACAATAACGGCTGGCAGCAGGATGTCGAGCAGCCCACGGAAGCCGACATGGCTTCGCAGGGCGAGAATCTGCTGAGTTTTTGGATGGCCGCGCCGTGGGGACTGCCGACGGACAGTTGGTGGATGCGCCGCACGCCGATTGAAAACAGCGTCGGCGGGATCGGAAATTACGACCAGAATGCGTGCGGGTATCTGGATTCGGTCGTGGCGAATGCCGAAGCCGCGGGGATTTATTTGCTGCCGAGCATCTGGGCGCACGATGAACTTTGCGACGGGACGGTGCCCTCTGGTTGGCCGGCGAGTTGGAGCAACAACGCGTACAGCAATGTATGCACGGCGACGAATTTCTATCAGACCACTGTGAACAGCGTCGACACGACACAGTGGCGCTTACAGAAGAATTATTACCGCTACATTCTCGCGCGCTGGGGCTACAGCCGCGCCATTGTGGGATTCGTGGGCGTCGTGGAAATCGACGGTACGACCGGCTACGCGAACAATTCAACGCAAGCCAACAGTTGGTGCACGTCGCTTCGGACGTATTTTGCGACCAACGACAAATACCGCCTCAATACCGCGAGCGCTTATCCATTAATTATTACGCGCGTGGATCAGCCGACGTACGATCCGGGGATGAACATGCGTGGAACCGATTCGTATACGAGCAAGAATAGCAACACCGCCGTGGCAGCGACGATCGCCAGCGAAATCGCCACGATGCGCGCGTCGGGAAAGCCGGGCATGTTCGCGGAATTTGGCGGCGACGTGCTCAACGGCGCGTCCCAACCCGCGCATTTGCACAACGGCATCTGGGCCGGCACGGCGGCGGGCACGGCGCTGACCCCGCTGTTGTGGTGCGACGGCGGAAATTATCCGATGCTGACCAGCGACATGCGCACGCATTTGAAAATATTGAATCAGTTTGTCGGCGCTTTGGATTATCCCATAAATAATTCGCTGGCTGCCGCGACGCCCACCGTGCCGACTGGCTTCAAAGCCTGGTCGCAGCAACTGAGCAACCGCGGCTTCGTCTGGATTCAAAACACAACCGGCGGTTCCGTCGGAGGACAGACGCTGACGGTGTCCAGCCTTGCGGCGGGAACGTACAGCGTAGCGTGGTATGACGTGTGGACATCGGGATGCGTACCGTTTGCGACGACGCCATCGGTGACTGTGAGCACGACGCTATCGGTGACGCTGCCTTCGCTGGCACGGCCTGATCTTGTCGGCCGCTTCTTTTTGAATTCAGGCGCGCCAAGCATTTCGTCAGTGAGCGCGTCGCCCAATCCGGTGAATTCGACGACGACGGCGCTTGCGGTTGTGGCCAATGATGACGGCGGCGAAGCGGCACTGACGTACACGTGGGCGACGGTCGGCAATCCGCCCTCGCCGGTTTCGTTCAGCGCCAGTGGAACGAACGCGGCGAAGAATTCGACGGCGACGTTTGCCGCGGCGGGAGCTTATCAATTCCAAGTGACAGTAAAAGATTTAGGTGGAAAGTCTTCCACGCAGACGGTGAATGTCACCGTTAACGCGGTGCCGTCGCAGGGCCTGACGGTTAGTCCGCCCAGTGCCATTGTGGGACTCGGCGCGACGCAGCAATTTACGGCCAGCGCGCTGGATCAATTTGGAAATCCTGTTGCTGTATCGGCGGCGTGGTCCGTCGATGACGGCGGAACGATCAGCGCTTCGGGATTGTTCACCGCCGGCTTCGTAGGCGGCGGACAGTTCACGATCACCGCGACCTTGGGCACACTCAGCGGCACAGCCGAAATCGGCGTGATTGACGCGCCGCCGAGCGTGAGCCTGACAAGCCCGACAGAAGGCGCAATATTCGCGGCGAGATCAACGGTTTCGCTCGCCGCCAATGCGTCGGACGATGCAGCCGTCGCCAGCGTCGCGTTCTATGCCAATGGGATGCCGCTGGGAACCGTTACCTCCGCGCCGTACGCATTCGCGTGGACAAATGCGCCCGCTGGTTCATACTCATTGACGGCAATCGCAACCGATAGCGTGGGCCACACGACGCAGTCGGTGGCGATCAATGTTTTGGTCGATGCGCTGCCCACGGTCTGCATCACGTCGCCGCAAGACAGCACTGTATTCCTGAGCGGAACTGCGATTTCGTTTAGCGCGGACGCCAGCGATGCCGACGGAACCGTCGTGCAAGTGGATTTCTACGCGGGTTCGACGCTCATCGGCACCGCGGCTTCCGCGCCGTACGCGATGTCATGGAGCCCCGCGCCAGGAACGTATTCGGTCACCGCAAAGGCGACAGACAACCTCGGTTTCGCCGCGTGCTCCGCGCCGATTTCGGTCAGCGTTGACGGACCGCCGACAGTCGGCATCTCAAGCCCCGCTGGGGGCGCGCAATTGAATGTCGGCGCGAGCGTCGTCATTATCGCCGACGCCGAAGACGACTTCGGAGTGGAAAGCGTCGCGTTTTACGCCAGCGGTTCATTGCTAGGCACCGCGAATTCGGGGCCGCCGTATTCATTCGAATGGGACAACCTTCCCGCGGGCGTTTTCAGTTTGACCGCGGTCGCGACCGACAGCGCGGGCCAGGAAACTCAATCCGCCGGCGTTACCATTCTCGTTGACGCGCCGCCGACCGTGGCGCTCAGCGCTCCGGCGAACAATTCGACGTATGGCGCTGGCAGCAACATCACGCTGAGCGCAGATGCCGCCGATTCCGATGGCACTGTCGCGAAAGTCGATTTCTACGCGGGCGCGACTCTGATTGGAACGGTGACGGCCGCTCCATTCAGCATCACGTGGACCAATCCCTCGCCTGGCGTGTACGCGCTCACCGCAATTGCGACCGACGACTTGGGCGCAGCCACCACGTCCAGCCCTGTGACAGTCACCGTCGATGCGCCGCCCACGGTCTGCATTTCAAGCCCTTCAAATGGCGCGACTTTTGCCGCGAATTCGACGATTACGATTGCAGCAAACGCGAGCGACGATGTCGCAGTGGCAAGCGTTGCGTTCTATGCGAACGGAGCGCTGTTGGGCAACAGCACTTCCGCGCCGTATTCGATAAGCTGGCCTAACGTTTCCAGCGGTTCGTATGCGCTCATGGCGATTGCGACGGACAGCTTCGGTCAATCGACGCAGTCGGCCACAGTCAACATCGTGGTGAACACGCCGCCCAGCGTGAGCCTCACCGCGCCCGCGAACAATGCCGTCTTCACGACCGGGACACAGGTTACGCTGCAAGCTGCTGCGGCCGATTCAGACGGCACTGTCGCGCAAGTGCAGTTCTACGCCGGCTCGACGCTGGTCGGCACCGCCGCGACCGCGCCGTATAGCGCGACGTGGAATCCCGCGGCTGGATCCTATGTGTTGACTGCGAAGGCGACGGACAACCTGGGCGCTACCACGGTCTCCGCGCCGGTGAGCGTGACCATTAATACGCCGCCGACGGTGAGCTTGACCGCGCCGGCGAACAACGCGGTCTTTACGGCCGGGGCGAACATCACTGTCAGCGCCAGCGCTTCGGATTCAGACGGCAGCGTCGCGAAAGTCGAATTCTACGCGGGCGCGGCGCTCATCGGAACGGCCACGTCGGCGCCGTACAGCGTGGTATGGACCAATCCGGCCAAGGGCACGTACACGTTGACGGCGAAGGCCACGGACAACAGCGGCGCGACAACTGTCTCGGCGGCTCGAACGGTGATTGTCAACGCGCCGCCCACGTGTGCGATTACCAGCCCGGCGAACAACGCGTCGTTCGCGCGCAATTCAACGGTGACGATCACCGCAAGCGCCGCCGACAGCGACGGAACGATTGCGAGCGTTGCGTTCGTTGACAACGGCGTCACGATCGGAACGGACACGGCGTCGCCCTACTCGCATTCGTATGTTCCCGCGAAGGGCGCGCACGTGCTGACCGTGACTGCCACGGACAACCGCGGCGCGACGACGACTTCGGCGGCGGTGACGATCACGGTGAGGTAAGCAGATTGTCGCCTTTCGCTCCGCAGTTTGGGTGGCCCACCCCAGCGGGGTGGGTGCCGAAGGCACAAGAAGCCCCTCCTGAGACATGCGCATAACTGAAAAGCGTGAGGTGGGGGAGTGGCTTCTTGTCGCTTCGCGACCCACCCCGCTGGGATGGGCCACCCGCGCTACTTCCCCGCAAAATACCCCTGCGCTTTTTTCCACACCAACTGCCCGATCTTTTTTCCCAGCGCCCGCCCCTGCATGTCGCCGTCTTTGAAATGAATTCCGCCATAGCGGCGCGACATGCCGGCTTCGTTGGCGGCGTCGAGGAACTTGGACCAGGAGAGCGTTACGTCCTGCGCGGGGACGTCGGGTTCGGTGGTGGTTGAACCGCTTGGGACCACGGCGAAGTAGTGGAATTTCGTGCTGCCGGTGAACGAGGCGAGAATCTGCGCGCCCGCGGCACTGAAGGTGCTGTGGCCGGAGACGTATTCTGGGAAGGGCGGCGTGGGAATGTAGGCCTGCCAGGTGTCGCCTTGAATCGTCTGCGTGCCGAGGCTTGGTCCGGCCCAAGCTTGGATGCTCTTGCCATTGAAGAGAAAATGCACGGCGCTGATCGGGCGGATCGAATCGTAGCGGCGTTTGCAATCCCAGACTTCGATGCTCGCGTCCAACATTGCGTTGCTCAGCGCGAAAAACATTTTCACGTCGTCGTCGAGCGTGTGCGTGTCGCGCTGAGAGATAAACTGCGCGAACTGGCACCAGTGGCCCGGCGGCGTGACCGAACCCGCGCCGTCGGCCCAGTAGGAGGCGATGCTTTTTTGCTGATCGTTGAGGCCCGCCGAAAGGTCCAGGATTTCCTGCGCTTGCTTGGTGTACGGCATGCCCGGATACGTCGCGCACTTTTTCGGCATGAGCCGCGTGCGCGCGGACGTGTTTTTCGCTCCGATGGCGAACGGCGTCACCAATCCCCACTGCGGCGCGAGAAACGTTTGCGTCGCGCCGTTCACGCGCAGCGGCTGCCAATGGCTGGGGCTGTTGAGCGTGTCGGGATCGTTGAGCGGCGCGTAGCTGGTGTAATCGGAATACGCGCCGGGATTCAAATCGCCAAGCTGGTTCGAGCCGTCGCCGTGGCGGAAGGAAATGATCGCGGCGGCAGCTGTGTTGCCGATGCCTTCGGGCGTGGTCGTATCCGTCGAAGTGATCGACGAATCGAGAGACAGCGCAATCATCACGTTGTCAAAGCGAATCTGCTCGCTTGGAAAAAGATCGAGCAGTGCGCGGTAAGCGGCGAAGCTCAGCGCGGCTTGTTTGTTCGCTGTCGTGCGCTCGGCCACGGGCCGGCGCAGCGTGCCGCCCAATTGAGTGCCGCTTGCGGTGGCGTCGTAGGCCGCCCACGCGTCGAAAATCGCGGTGTGCGTGATCGCCATTGCGCGCGCGGCGATGGGCGGCGCGGTGTTTGTGTTTTGAATCGCGCTCAAGAGTGCAATGTCCCATTGAATCACGGCATTGTCGCCGGCGCCGGAAGGCGTGGCCGTCGCGACGAAGGTGATGGAGTTCAAACCCGGCGAGGTAGCCGTCACCGTGTTCATTCCCGTGGTGAGGCCGAGTGTCCAACTGCCCAGCGTGGCGATGCCGCTGGCGTTGGTTTGCTGCGTTTCGCCGGTGATGCTGCCGCCGCCGGTGACGTTGCCCCATGTCACGGTCGTGCCGGAAATCGCGTTGTTGTTTTGATCGGTGACGATCACGCAGACGACACCAAGCACTGGCGAACCGGCGGGCGCGAATTGATTGTTTCCCGCGGCAATCGCCATGCGCGCGGGCACCGCGCCAGTTGCGTTGAACGCGATCGAATTCACGCCGGGCGCGGTGGCGGTGATTGTATTAAGTCCCGGATCGGGACCCAAGGTCCAACTGCCGAGCGTAGCGATGCCGCTTGCATTGGTCTGCTGCGTTTCGCCGGTGATCGAACCTCCGCCCACGACGCTGCCCCATGTCACGGTCACGCCGGCGACGGGATTGAGGTATTGATCGCCGACGAAGGCGCAGACCACATTCGGAATGGCGGTGCCGACTGGCGCGGTCTGATTGTTTCCGGCGGCGATCGACATCAGCGCGGCAGGCCCCGCAATGCCGGTTGCGGTAAACGTGATGGAGGGCAAACCTGCTGCGTTGGCGACGATCGTATTGGTTCCCGCGGTTTTGCCGAGCGTCCAACTGCCGAGCGTGGCGATGCCGTCGGAACCCGTATTTTGCGCCGCACCGGCAATGCTTCCGTTGTTACTCACCAAACCCCACGTGACGCCGATGCCTTGAATCGGATTGTCCGCGGCGTCTTTCACGCTCGCGCAGACCACGCCTTTCACGGCAGTTCCCGCGGCGGCCGTCTGTCCGTCGCCCGCGGCGATCGCCAATTTCGCGGGCGGGCCGAGCGTGCCGGTGGCGGTGAAGACGAGTGAATTCAAACCGGGCGATGTGGCCGTGATGGTGTTCGCGCCCGGTTTGTTTCCAAGCGTCCAATTGCCGAGCGTGGCGATGCCGCTGGAGCCGGTCATCTGCGTTTCGCCAGTGATTGAGCCGCCGCCGGTGACGCTGCCCCAGGTAATCGTGACACCTTCGACGGGATTGTTGCCCGAATCTTTTGCGATCACGCAGACGACGCCGGAGACGGCGGCGCCCGCGTTGGCAGTCTGCCCGTCGCCGGCGGCGATGGCGATTTGAGTGGCCTGATTGGCGGAGGCGGTAAAATATAGGAGATAGGAGATAGAAGATAGGAGATAGGAGAGATTCGACCAAGCGTGCGACGAAACTGCTCCGGTTGAGTTTAACGACCATCGAAACAAGAACATGTCATCTCCAAAGCAACGGCATAGGCCGGAATTCGCGAGCAGACTCCTTTATACAAGTGAATATCAAGAGTCAATCGTTTCTTAAGATTATCGCAGCCTGTGCGAAAATCTGGTGTATCGAGAAATACACAATGCGTCTCGAGGAGCGGTGGCATTCCTGCCGCCGAAGATCATCGCCGAGCGCTCGGCGGCAAGAGTGCCGCCGCTCCAAACTTAGGAGTTTCCGCCATGCTGCGACGCAATTTTCTAACGGGATTGAGCGCCACCGGCGCAGCCGCTGCGCTGTCTCCGACTTTGCTCCGCGCCGATGATACGCACACGCCCGCGTCGCCGCGCGACATTGCGCGCATCGCGATTTTTGGCGTGCGCGGACGCGGCGCCGATCACATGAAAGAGTTCGCGGCGATGAAGGACGTGCAGGTCGTCGCGATTGCCGATCCGGACGAAAACGTGATCGGGAAAGCGATGAAGCTGGCTGCCGAGCACGAGCAGAAACCGCGCTACGAAAAAGATCTGCGCAAAGTCCTCGACGACAAAAATGTCGATGCGGTGATCATCGCCACGCCCAACCATTGGCATTCGCTGGCCGCCATTTTGTCGCTGCAAGCGGGCAAGCATGTCTACTGCGAAAAGCCGGTGAGCCAGAATCATTGGGAAGGCGCGCGCATGGTCGAAGCCGCGCGCAAGTATAACCGCGTGTGCATGACCGGCACGCAGAATCGCTCCGGCGCGTCGAACGCGGCGGGAATTGCGTACATGCAAGCGGGCAAGCTCGGCAAAATCAAAATTGGCCGTGGCATCGTCTACCGAGCGCGCAAAAACATCGGCAACAAGCAGGACGCGCCGGTGCCGGCAGGAGTGGATTACAACATCTGGCAGGGCGCGGCGCACGAGCACCCGTTCAATCCGAATCGCTTCCATTACGAATGGCATTGGAATTGGGAGTACGGCAACGGCGAACTCGGCAATAATGGAATCCACGCGCTCGATGTCGTGCGCTGGGGCCTTGGCAAAAATGAATTGCCGCATCGCGTGCTGAGCCTTGGCGGGCGCTACGGCTTCGATCACGATGACGGCCAGACGCCAAACACGCATGTGGTTTGGTACGATTACGGCGATTGCCAGATGGTCTGCGAATTGCGAAATCTTGCGACGGAAGAATACAATCCCACGAAGCCGGACGTGGTTTTTCACTGCGAACATGGGATTCTCGCGAAAGCGGGCGGCAGCAAGATGACCGCGTATGATTTGAAGTGGAACAAGATCGAGGAATTTACCGGCGGCAATAATCATTACCGCCGCTTCACCGATGCCGTGAAGAAAGGCAGCCTCGACGATCCGGGAAATTTCATTTTGGAAGGGCATCTTTCGACGAGCATCTGCCATCTGGGCAATATTTCGCACCGCGTCGGCGAAGAGCTGCCATTTGAAGGCGTGGAATCGACAATCAAGGAGAACGAAGCGCTTTCCGACGCTTACGCGCGGATGGTTGAGCATCTCAAGAAGAACAACATCGATCTGAAGGCTGAGAAACTGACGGTCGGCAAGTTGTTGGAATTCGACAACAAAACGGAAGCGTTCATTGGCGACGCGAAGGCCACGGCGCTGCTGCGGCGCGAGTATCGGGCGCCGTTCGTGGTACCGGAGAAAGTGTAGTTCTCACGCGAAGGCAGAAAATACAAAGACGGTTGAACAACGAATCGCACGCTGCGGGCGTTCAAACCCGTTCGTGAAAATTTGTGCGATTCGTTGTTCAATCCATTGCGCCGGCCCCGTCTTCCAGTTGACAAACCCACCCACACCACTGACAAATAGAGGCGCGCGGCGTATTCACAGTGTCCTTTTAATCTTGAGAGACCACCTCCTTCGCGATGGAATTCCTTCACCCGCTTCTTGCCTTTGGCGCCGCGACCTTTTCGATCCCGGTCATCATTCATCTCATTTTCCGCATGCGCAAACGCCGCATTGTCTTTTCATCGCTGCGTTTTTTGCAGATGTCCATGCTCAAGGAATCCAAGCGCCTCAAGCTGCGCGAATTGATTCTGCTGCTGCTGCGCTGCCTCGCCTGCATCCTGATCGCGATGGCCTTTGCGCGTCCATTTTTTCGCAGCAACGCCTTGGCCGGTTCGAACGGCCGCGTCTTGCAGGACGTCGTGATCGTGCTCGACGATTCGCCGAGTATGAGTGCTCAGGAAGGCGCGGGAATTCGCTGGACCGACGCGCTCAAAAAAGCGCGCGAGGAAGTCTCGCAGCGCGTGTCGGGCGACCGCGTCGGGCTGGTGCTGGTGAGCGATCCAGCGCGCGCGGAGATCGAACTCTCCGGTAATTTTGCCGCAGTCAACAGCGCACTGAACGCCGAGCGGCCGACGGCCTTGCGCGGCGATTTGACGGCCGCGATGAATACCGCCGTCGATCTGCTCGCCGCGTCCACGCAGGCGCGCCGCCGAGTCGTGGTTTATTCCGATTTTCAAAGCAACGCGATCGACCGCGGCGCATGGGCCACGCTGGCGCAAAAGGCCGCGTCGATTGGCAATGGCGTCGCCGTCGAATTGCAGGGACCGCCGAGCGCCGCGAGCAGCCTCGTGCGCCTTCCCAATCTCGCAATTACCGACGTGCGCGCAAAAAATGACGTGTGGATCGAAGGCCGCCCCATCCCGTTCGTCGTGCGCGTAGCCAATTACGGCGATAACGAGCGCCCCAGCGTCGTCGTGAAATTGGTCGTGGACGGCAAACCCGTCGCCACGCGCACCATCGGCCTGGGTCCGCGCTCATCGACCGACGCGGAACTCGAAGCGCTTTTTCCGCGCGCGGGCGAAGTCTCAGGCGAAGCGCAGATCGACGCGCACGACGCTTTTCCAGACGACGACAAACGCCTCTTCGCGCTGCGACTGCGCGACAGCGTGAAAGTGCTGGTGCTCGAAGAACATTTGTCCGAAACAAAATCGTACTACGACGAAGGCTACCGCGTGCGCATGGCGTTGGAACCCAAAGCGCGCGGCGACATCAATCCGAATGCGGGCGCCGGAAATTACGTGCAGGTGATTTCGTCCGAAGTCGCGCACGTCACGCCTGACCTGTGCCGCAACGCCGATCTGATTGTGCTCTGCGGCATCAACGCGATGACCGAACCGGTGCTCGCGACGCTAGAAGAAGCCGTGCGCGACGGGAAAAATCTGATTTTGTTCGCCGGCAGCATCGACTCGCACGGCGAATTACGCCTCTCGGATTCGTTTTACAACGGCGCATTCTGGAAAAATGGCTTGGGCCTGCTGCCCGCGCGCCCCGGCACGATTTACGAAGGCAGCCTGCGTGATAACAAATACGACCGCATCGGCATCTTCGATCAGAACCATCCACTTTTCTCGACCTTCACCGGCGAAAGCGAAGCGATTTTGCGCTCGCCGCGATTTTACAAGCATTTCAAAATCAACCCCGACGATTTGAAAATCGGTTCCGAAGAAATAACCGCGGCGTCAAAACCCGACGAACCAAAGCCCGCCGGCGACAAAAAATCCGAACCCATCCGCCCCGCCGGAAAAAGCATCGCGTCGTTCACCGGCGACGGCGGCCCCTTCGCCGTCGAGCGTCCCTTTGGAAAGGGAACCGTGCTAATGTTCCCCTTCCCCGCGCGCGTCGAAGCCACCGATTTGCCCAACCACAAAGCTTTCGTCCCGCTGCTGCATCAAGCCGTGCGCTGGCTCGCAGGCGTGCAATCCGCCTCGCGGCGCAGTCTGATTGCTGGCGACGCCTTCGCCTTCGCCGACGCCGGCGCCGCGCCCGACACCGCCGTCTCCCTTGAAAAACCGCCCGCGCCGAAAGGCACAAAGGAGACGCTGAATCTGACCGGCAACGATCACCCCATCGCCGATCTGCCTGGAATTTACGCCGCGAGCTTTCTCAAAGGCACGATTAAGGAGCGGACGCTGTGGGCCGTGAACATCGACCCGCGTGAAAGCGAATTGGTCTCAGAATCGATCAGTTCCCTGAAAAACATTTTCTCAACCGTCTCCGCGCCCGAGTCACCCAAAGCGATGCTCACCGAAATGAGCGACGAACAAAAACGCCAGGCCGCTGAATGGCGCTGGTGCCTGCTGGGGGCGCTGGCGTGTCTGCTCTTAGAGGTGGCCCTCCGGGATTTCTGGGGGAGCTGATTGATGCTCACGCATGCAAAGCGGCCCGTGGTGCAGGAGTCTCGCCTGCACGTCTCTTGCGAAGACGCCGCTCTTTGAGAGTCAGTGAAAAAATGTCCGATGCGTAAATGAAGCGTGAATTAATGACCCACATCCGTCGTCAGTTTCATGCCGTTCGTGTGCCACTGGCTGTACTCAGCCAGTTTAGCATCGGTCCGATCGCTAAATTAAAATCGTCATGCGGAATGCAGTTTGACCAAATCGTCGGGTGAAGCACAACCCCGCCGTCAGCCCCAAAGGGGCGAACTAAGTTTGGTTTGCGCGCACAAGAATTTAGTTCCACTCACATGAGCAATCCAACCCTTATCCTCGGCATCGAATCCTCCTGCGACGAAACCGCCGCCGCCATCGTCGCCGACGGCCGCACGATTCTCTCCAACGTCGTCGCCAGCCAATTCGATCTGCACCGCCCCTTCGGTGGCGTCGTCCCCGAAGTCGCCGCGCGCGCACATTGCGAGCGCGTGACGGCGCTCGTAGACGAAGCGCTCGTTGCAGCAGGGGTCGCGTTCGACTCTCCCCACAACCCACTCCCCACTCTCCACTGTGTTTCCGCCGTCAGCGTCGTGCATCGCCCCGGCCTGGTCGGCGCGCTGCTGGTGGGCATGTCCGCCGCGAAAGCGCTGGCGCTGGCGTGGGACGTGCCGCTGATTGGCATCGATCACATTCTTGGCCACGTCTACGCGCCCGCGCTGGCCGGCTTCGCGCGCTATCCGCACGTCTCGCTGATCGTCTCCGGCGGCCACACCTGCCTGTATCGCGTCACGTCCCCCACGGAAATCGAAACACTCGGCCAAACCTGCGACGACGCCGCGGGCGAAGCGTTCGACAAAGTCGCGACGATGCTCGGCCTCGGTTTTCCCGGCGGGCCTGCCCTCGCGAAGGCGGCGGAAAGCGTGCCCGATTCGGAACGCCAGATTTTTCGCGACGTGGTCAACGCCTCGCGCACACACGCCGGCGAAGCCGAGAACCCGCTGGATTTTTCCTTTTCCGGATTGAAAACAGCCGTCTATTACCACCTGCGCGGAACCACGCGCGGGCGCGGCGCGCTACGCGCGATTTCCGACGACGAGCGCCGCGCCGTCGCGGCAAGTTTCGAAGAAGCCGCCTGCGCGATCATGGCCGGCAAAGCGCTCGCCGCCTGCCGCCAGGAAAAAATCGCCGCGCTGGCCGTAAGCGGCGGCGTTGCCTGCAACGCGCGTCTGCGAGCAATGCTGACCGAACGAGCCGCGCGCGAGCGCAACGCCATCGAAGTCTTCTTCCCGCCCCCATCGCTGTGCACCGACAACGCCGCGATGAGCGCCGGGCTAGCGTATCATTATTATACGAGCGGAAAGTTCAGTGGCTTGGACTTGGAAGTGGACGCCACGCCCAAGCGCGCGCGGTGAGAACCAGCATTTTTATCAAGATACCCGGCCTCACGTCGCCAAAAATGCCGTACTGATAACAAAGGAAATTTCATTCTGGAGCGCCGGCTTCCAGCCGGCTCGGTCGATCATAGCGGCCAAGCCGGCTGGAAGCCGGCGCTCCAGCGACCCCTGACCCTGACCCCTGACCCCTGACCCATGCCGCGCGACTCCTCACTTCCCAGCAACGCCTTCAACACCACGCGCTGGAGCATTGTGCTCGCCGCGCGCCACGATGATGCGCGCGGACGCAAGGCGTTGGAAACGCTCTGCGGCCATTATTGGTATCCGCTCTACGCATACGTACGCCGGCAAAACGTGGGGGCCGATGAGGCCGCCGAATTGACGCAGGCTTTTTTTGCGCGTTTTCTGGAGAAGAATTACCTCCGCGACGTGCGGCGCGAACGCGGGCGCTTTCGCGCGTTTCTACTCTCGTCGCTCAAACATTTCATGGCCAACGAGCGCGATTATTGCAACGCGCTTAAACGCGGCGGCGGGCGCGCGATTGTGTCGATCGATGCCTGCGACGCCGAAGGACGCTACCGCCTGGAGCCGAGCGAAGGCGTCACGCCGGAGCGGCTATTCGAGCGCCGCTGGGCGCTGTTGTTGCTCGAGCGCGTGCTGGCGCGGCTGCGCGCGGAATTCGACGAAGCGGGGAAGGGCGTCCTTTTTGAAACGCTGAAAGAGCGCTTGTCCGGCAAGGGCGAGTTGTACAAGGAAGCGGCGGAGAAACTCGGTTTGAGCGAAGCGGGCGTCAAGACCGCAGTGCACCGCTTACGCAAACGCTACCGCGAGATTTTGCGCGAAGAGATTGCGCAGACCGTGGCCACTGCGGAAGATGTCGAGGATGAAATCGGGTATTTATTTGAAGTGCTGAGAGCGTGAACGCGGTTGCGGCGCCCGCGTCACGTGTGCACTTTATTTTTTTTGGAAAATTGTGAAACCATTTTTTCCGATTACTTCTGAAGTAGATGAGTGAGGCCCAAAGCCCATGGCTGAAATGAAAACCTGTCCCTCCTGCGGCGCGCAGCTTGCGCCGGATGCGCTGCAAGGCCTTTGCCCGGCGTGCTTGCTGAAGGAGGCAATGGCCTCGAATCCCGCCAGCGGACCAACCATCGATGTGCCGCCGGAAGCGGCAAAATCTGGCGCGGATTTAACGGCTACGCCCGCCGAGCGCTTCGCGGCGCCGGCGATTGCGGATTTGGCGAAGCACTTTCCGCAGCTTGAAATTCAAACGCTCCTCGGAAAAGGCGGAATGGGCGCGGTGTACAAGGCGCGGCAAGTCGCGCTGGACCGCATGGTCGCGCTGAAGATTCTCCCACCCGAATCCGGCCGCGATCCGCATTTTGCCGAGCGCTTTACGCGCGAAGCGCGCGCGCTGGCACGGCTCAATCATTCGCACATCACCACCGTTTACGAATTCGGCGAATCCGGCGGCTACTTCTTTTTCTTGATGGAATACGTGGACGGCGTCAACCTGCGCCAGGCGCTGCGCTCGAAGACGATGACGCCGGAACAGGCGCTCGCGATTGTCCCGCAGATTTGCGACGCGCTGCAATACGCTCATGACGAAGGCATCGTCCACCGCGACATCAAGCCCGAAAATATTCTGATCGACAAAAAAGGCCGCGTCAAAATCGCCGATTTTGGTCTGGCCAAGTTGCTCAACAAATCCGAATCGGATCGCACGCTCACCGGCGCCGGCCAGGCCATGGGCACGCTGCATTACATGGCGCCCGAGCAGCTTGAAAATCCTCTTGCGGTCGATCACCGCGCCGACGTGTATTCGCTTGGCGTCGTGTTCTACGAAATGCTCACCGGCGAATTGCCGCTTGGCCGCTTTCAACTGCCGTCACAAAAAGCGCAAGTGGACGTGCGGCTCGACGAGGTCGTGTTGAAATCGTTGGAACACGAGCGCGAACGGCGTTATCAGCACGTGAGCGAAGTCAAAACGGAATTGCAAAATATTTCCGGAACGACGGCACAATACGCGAAGAAGATGCCGGAAAGCGCAGCGGGTGCGAGCCTGCCGCCGAAAAGCGGGACCACGAACGTTGCCGCACCGGTCGCCAAACCTCTTCCGCCAGCGACATTCGACTTGGTCCAGCGCATCAAGCTGATCGCCACGCTGCTGTTGATCGCGGGCGTGATCAATGTGGCCGCAACGATACTGGCCGTGCCATTAACACTCACGACGCGCGGCGGACATGACCTCTTGTACGTCGGCGGCACGGCATTCGTGTTGAGCGTGCTGATCATTTTTGGCGCAACTCAAATGCGCAGAATTCAATCGTGGGAATTCTCTCTTATCACAGCGTGCCTGGCGCTGGCACCGGAAGGACCCGCGAGCATCCTCGCGTTTCCGGTTGCGATTTGGGCGCTGATCGTTTTGAGCAAGAAGGAGGCGAAGGAATTGTATCGCGAAAATGCACAGCGGCTCAACGCCGGCGACCCAAACGCGCCGCCGTTTGTCGAGGCGGAGAAAAGTGGTGGAAACGGCAGCAATATGAAATGGGCCATCTTTGGATTTGTGGCGCTGGCGGGATTTTGTCTGATTACGCCCGCAATGGTTTTCTTGTATTTCTTCGTTGGCGCAAGAGACGCAAAAATGCCGCGAACAAACAATGCCGCCGCCATTCGCTACAGTGTTCCCGATTTCGTCCCGGTGATTGCGAGATTGCCGAAGCAGATCGCCGAACTAAAAGGCGCCGTCCGCGCGAGCAATCCTGCCGTAAGTGCAAGTCTCGACGGCTCCTTCACCGCGCTCGAAACAAGCGCGCAGCAACTGCAGGCGCTCTCAAGCGCCAAGCCAGCCGAAGCGCTGCCGCCCGGAACCATGCCAAAAGCCAGCGATCTGCTCAGCAAGGCCTCGCTGGCCTTGTCCGAAATCGCCGGATCGAACACCACCCAAAACGCGACTTACGCCGCCAAAGCAAAAGAAGTCGAGCGCTCGCTGGACACTCTGACCGCAAACGCCGACGCCATCGCCGCGATCTCCGAAACCGATTTTCGCGCGCTTTTGACGCGCATTCAAAATCAGGCCTTTGACGAGAACAAATTCGACATCCTGCGCCCCGCCGTGTCACGCTACCGCTTCACCTCGGCGCAGGCGAAAACGATTGTGAGCGCGTTTAGTTTTGAAAAAGCGAATTGCGTGCGGCTGCTTTATCCGCGGGCGACGGACCCGGCGAATTACTTTCACGTGCTGGACGCGGTGACGTTTCCGAATGAGCGGCAGGAGTTGCAGAAGGAACTGGGATTGTAGCGCAATCACTCCGCGGCGACATGTTCCCCCTTTTCGGCCGCAGATCGGCGCATGACCGGAATGAGAATCAGCAGCAAAATCGCCACCGCCGCCAGGAAAAAGAACACGTCGAAATAGGCCAGCGAAAGCGCCTGCCGGTCGCGGAGCGCTTCAAGTGTTTGCAGCGCCGTGTCGTGAGCGGCCACAGAATCTCCGCTCTGCTGAAAAAAATACGGCTGTGTCTGCTGAAAATATTGCGAGACCGCGGGATTCAGTTCGTTCAAGCCTTCATTAAGCCGCAGCGTGTGAAATTGCTCGCGCCGCTCCTGGATGATTTGCCCGACTGACGTGCCGACGCTGCCGCCTTCGTTGCGCAACAGCGCGAGCAACCCCACCGCGGACGCGCGAAGCTGCATGGGAATGTAGCGAAACGCGGCGACGTTCAGCGGCGCGAAGATCGCCGAAAGCCCCGCAATCACCACGACACGCGGCCACACGACCTGGCTGGGGCTGATAGACAAGTTCTGCGCCGACATCCAGTAATTGCCGATGGCAATGATGACGAGGCCTGTCGCCATCGGCCAGCGCGCGTCCACGCCGCGCCCGAGCAGCGTTCCCACAATCAGCAGCATCAGCACTGCAAACAGACCCGCCGGCGAAAGGACCAGCCCTGAGTTTGTCGCGTCGTAACCGAAGAGCGATTGCAGCAGCGCGGGAAGCGCGGTGCTGTTGGCGTAAAGCACGCCGAACGCGCAGAAGATCAGGATGCAGCACGCGCGGTAGTTGCGGTCTTTGAGCACTCGAAAATTAATCAGCGGATTAGGCGTGCGCAGTTCGTGAACGATCAACGTGATCAGGCAGCCCGCGAAAAGCACGGCCAGCGTTTGCGCGCGATGAAATGGATCGCCAAACCAATCCCATTCCTGCCCTTTGCTCAGCAGAACTTCCCATGAAACCATGGTGATGCACAGCAGCGAGAGGCCCAGCGTGTCGAACGCCGCGCGCGCTTTGCGCAACTTCGCTTGCGCGTCCTTCAAATAATCCGGATCGGTCACGACCGCCCGGCAGATAAAAAACGCCAATGCGCCCACGGGCACGTTGAGGTAAAAAATCCAGCGCCAGCCGTAATTGTCAGTGATGAAGCCGCCGAGCGTCGGTCCCACAACCGGCGCCAGCAGCGCGGCGATGGCGAAGAGCGTCTGCGCCGTGCCCTGCTTTTCGGGAGGGAATGCATCGAGCAGCACGCCTTGGCTGGACGGTTGCAATCCGCCGCCGGCGAGGCCTTGCAGCACACGGAAGAGAATCAGCGCGTTAAGGCTCGTCGCCATTCCGCAGAGCGCGGACGCGAGCGTAAAGACAGCAATCGAAAGCAAAAAATAATTGCGGCGGCCCAATCGCGTGGCCAGCCATCCTGAAATCGGAAGGATGATCGCATTCGCGGCAAGGTAACTGGTAATCACCCATTCGCTGTCGGTCGCGGGCGACGAAAGTCCGCCGGCGATGTAGCGCAGCGCGACGTTGGCAATGGTGGTGTCGAGCACCTCCATGAACGTGGGGATGACCACGGCAATGGCGACGACCCACGGGTTGATGGTTCGTTGCGGGATCGGGATGGTGAGGGACGGTGTCATCATGAGCGCTCAGTTACAATTTCTCGAACTACAACAAAGTGCCGGCGAACATCTACTGCTTCGGCGCGAGCGGCGGAGCAGATGTTCCTCCCGTGATTGCCGGACTTGGAGCGGGCGGCGAAGCGGCTGGCTTCGCCGCGGACGCAGAAGGCAATTGCTGCAGCATCTTGCCAGCGTCCGGCCCTTCCATCGGTTCGTTCAGCAGCACCGTCGGCGTGACCGATAGTCCCGGAAAAAGCGGCGTCTCATCGGGTTTGTAGCCGATGAGTTCGATGCGCACCGGAAGGCGCTGAACCACTTTTACAAAATTGCCGGTCGCATTTTCCGGCGGCAGAAGCGACAGCGTCGATCCGGTGCCGGTGGTGAATCCGGAGATGCGCCCTTTAAAATGCTGCTTGCTCCCGTACATGTCGGCTTCCAGCTCAACAAGCTGGCCGATGCGCAGGCTACCGAGCTGCGTTTCCTTGAAATTCGCGTCCACCCATATTTCAGTCAGCGAACGGACCAGCATCAGGCTCTGTCCGGCGACGACGTTGTTGCCGGGATTGACGCTGCGGCGCGTCACCACGCCGTCGATTTCCGAGCGCACGTCACAATACTTGAGATTGAGCAGCGCTTGATCGAGGTTGCGCTGGGCTTCCACGCGCTCGGAGTCGGCCTTCTTGATGCCCGGCGCGCTAGCGACGATTTTATCGTAGATGCGGTCGATGTCGCCCGATGGATCACGCTTGTAAAAATCGACCACCAATTGGCGCGGCGTTTTGTTGAACGAATCTGACACGCCGACCGTGGCGGCAGCTTGCATCAGACTGGCCTGCGCCTGGCGGACAGAGGAAACCACCTGATTCAAATCGAGAGGAACTTCGGTCAGATCGCCCGATTCAGGCTTGGCCTTCAGGCCCAGTTGAACGCGAATCTGATACACATTCTGCAGCGCTTCCTCCACGCGCGCCTCATCCGCGAGCGCTTGTTGTTTGCGCTGATCGACGACTTCCTGCGAAATGCCGCCCGACGTCAAAAGCGGCACAACGCGGTCGTAATCTTTTTGCGAACGCTCGTAGAGCGCCTGATAGGATTTGAGCGTCGCCACCCGCGCGTGCAGCAGCGCGGCCTGATTGTCCACGTCTTCGATGGCATGATCGAGATTGAAACGCAGGCTGCGCATCTGGCTGACCGTGGCGCGAACTTGTGCCTGCGCGACTAGCAGGTTGGCGTCGGCTGCGCTGAGCGCCGCCTGCGCGATGTTGACCTGCGCTTGCAGCGGTTCCTTGTCGAGCTGCACCAGCAGATCGCCTTTGCGCACGCGATTGTTGTCTTCGACCAGCACCGCCGCGACCTGCCCGGAGACGCGCGGCGCGACAAACGTCGCGTGGCTGTTGACGAATGCGTCGTCCGTCGAAACGGTGTTGTACGCTCTGATCACCCACGGCACGCCGAAGATGCCGCCAACAATCAGCAGCGCGACAAGCAATAACCAAAGCCACCATCGCGTTTTTCGGGGAGGCGTTTCAACAGGCGTTGCGGGCGGAGCAGGCGGAACTTCGGGCGGCTTTTCGGCAACCGCGGGCTTGGGCGTGGCCATGGCGTGCGACTCCAACGAGTGAGCAGGGCAATTGACCGCGAACAAAAAAACGATGTTTTCCAGGCGAGCCTTACAGGCAACGTGCATTTGTAATATTAGGCGGTGAGCAAGTCAATACTGGACAAATAAAGGCAAATAAATGTGCTCTTTACATTGCATTCCCCACTCCCCTACCTCCGCTCCACCGCCTCCACCGACTCCGCCTCCATCACCACCAGCCCGCCCGCCATCTCCGCAGTGATGTCCGTCGGCGTGATGCGCAAGATTTCCGCGTCGAACCCGCTCCCCTCGCGCAGCGTCAGCCGCCAGCCGCGTTTCTTCGCCACAGTCCCCGCGTTTGGATTCGCAGGGAAGACCAGGCTTTTCACGCCGGCGAGGCTCAGCGTCATTTCGCCGTTTTCGTCCTTCACCGTCAGTTCGCGCGTCTCCGGGTCGAGGCTCACCACTTCCGCGTCGTCCATCCGCGGCAAACCCTGCGCGGGGTTGCGGTCGGGGTCCTTTTTCTCCGGCGGATTCTGCGGCGCGGCGGGATTGTTCCCGACGGGTTTGGTTTTGAATTCCACGCCCGGCTTCTCGTCCGCCGCCACGGCGATCGGCGGCGGCGCTTCGCCAGCTTCCGTGTGCGGCGTGATCAATTCAATTTTGCGCAGCGTTTCGCGCGGCAGTTTCACCATCGCGCCGCCCGCCAATCCAAACACGGCCCACTTCTCATCGATCGACAGCAGCCGCGCGCGGAACGATTCGCCGCTTTGCAGCAAAATGCCGTGCGGCGCGCCGAAGCGTCGCCGCTTCGGCTTGTCATTCTCTTCGGCGCCATTTTTGGCGGTGTCGTCTTTGCGCTCAATCGTGCGCGGTGGCTCATAGCGCTTGATCGCATCGAGCTTGAATTTCAGCGGCTCGGCCTTTTCGCCCAAAAACTCCGTGCGCAAACCCACTACGTCCGTGTCCGCGTCCGCCGCTTTTCCCGCAAGCCGTTCGCCGCTCAGCAGCGAGATTCTGCAGAATTCCGGACGCAGTCCGACCAGCGTAACGCGGTCGTGGATCAGATCGTCAAGCAGAAAATCCGCGTTCTGTTCTTTGAGCGTACCGAGCCGGAAAAAACGCAGCCGCGCGATCGGCGTCTTCGAACGCACGCCTAAGAATTCGTCGCGCGGCATCCCCGGCGGCACATTCGCCGCAGCGGCCAGGTTCACCACCTGCACCAGCAGCCGTCCCGCTGCATCGTACGCCGCCAAGCCCACCGTCCCCGGCCCGGCCGTGCGCACCATCGCGCCCGCGTACAGCACGCCCGCGCTTTCTTCGATCAAAGCCGCGTCGCTCTTCGGCGCCACGAAACGCACTTCCAAATCGGACTTCTTTGCCGCCAGACTCAGCCCACCGCTGAAACTCCGCAGCTTTTCCTCCGAAACCGCGACCGCCGCGTTCGCCTCCGTCGCGCGCACCAGCACGCCCCATTCCGCGTAAGCATTTTCCAGTCGGTCGCCCGCCTTCGCCGCCACCAGCGGCTTCGGCGCGCCGGCCGGAGCTTTCGGATCGGGAATTTTGTCCATCGTCAGCGCGTTGCGCTGAGCTTCGCCCAGCCACCCTTCGAGCGCCATCGAATCCTCTTCGTTCGGATTCCAGCGCTGCGCCGCCGCCGCGTCCACGCGCCCCGCCGCCGGCGGCGCGACCACAATTTCTTTCGCGTCTTCACCGACAAATTTCAGCGCGGAATTCCCAGGAGCTTTCGCTTCTATTTCAGCATCGAGGAAAACAATTTTCTCCAGCGCCTCAACTGGAAAGCGAAACCGTCCCCACGCCGAGCGCACATACACGTCCGTAAAATTCAATTCGCCTTGCAGCGTCGTGCCGTCGCGCAATTTCACGCGGTCCTGCGTCTGCCCACTGTCGTCCACGCCGCCGACTTCAACCAGCAGCGCCTTCGCCTGCCGCACCACTTCAGCGTCGTTCGAAGCCAGCGCCTGTTTGAGGGGCTTGGCCGCCGAGCGCCCCAAACCGCGCAACTTCGCCGCCGCTTTTTCGCGCACGTCGAATTTGTCGCTCTGCAAATCGCCGACCGCGACCAGCGCTTCGTTCTCGACATTCGGATCGACCCGCTCGCCGATGGTGATCGACTCGATTTTTGCGGACTCCAATGGTTGCGAACTGCTTGGCGTCGAAATCGACCACGCCCCAACCTGCTTCACCATCCCTTTGATCAGCGACCCATCCACCGTCAAAATCAAACCCGGCGACTCATGCTCGCCTTCGCCGGCGCAAGCGGATCCCGCGCAAAGCAGCATCGCCAAAGCGGCGCGACAGAGCAGTCGGATTTCAAAGCAGGCACCCACGAAAGTTGCCTCACATAATGAGCGGCGGCACTCTTGCCGCCGTAAATATGGGTGGCAAGAGCGCCGCCCCTCCTTCTCACTTCACGCTCTCGAACCCATTCTTCGACAATTCCTCAAACCCTTCCTTCAACGACGTAGCGTTGTACCCCTTCGCTTTCAGCGCTTCCGCCGCCGTCTTCGCGCGCCCGCCTCGCGCGCAATACGTGTAAATCGTCTTGTCCTTCGGCAAGCTCGCCAAATCCGCCGTCCCGTCCTTGATCGTGGTGATCGGCACAAACTTCGCATCCTTCACGTGCCCCTTGTCCCACTCCGATTGCGCACGCACGTCCACAATGATCGCCTTCCCCTCTTTAATTTCCTTCTGCACATCCGCCAGAGGTTTCGTATTCACCACCGAATCTTCTCCCATGCAAAAAAAGCCGCTCGAAAAAATCAAAACCGCCGCCGCCGCATAGATCGTTTTCATAACCGCACTCCTTTTCAATGAGCATTTGACTTCACAAAAAATGTTTCGCACAAAATCCCCTCTCCCTCCGGGAGAGGGCCGACGGGCGTACCCGCCCGCGGGGTGAGGGGAAGGCGCTCGCGTTCACCTCGACGGCCAAATCTTACCGAACTCAAGCTCCATTTTAAAGACTAACCGCTTTCAACTGCGCAATCAACCCCGCGCGCGCAGGCGCGATGCCTTTGTAAGCCGCCACGTCATCTGGCATGGTTTCGAGCGCGTGCGCGATGCGAGCGGCGGCACCGGGTCCTTTGACAACATCGCTCAGCAAATAATTATAAACGCGAATACAAAAAAGTATGGGCATGTCAAATTCGTCGCGCCCACCCAGTTTACAGAAAAATTGGCGCTCAAGCCGTATCCACGTCGTCGAAAGCGTTGCGTTGGCGCCAAGCCCTTTGAGTATTCGAGTCGGATGATGATTCAGCTCTGCGTCGGCGCTCAATCCCCAATTTTCGCGCTGCCAAAATCCGAAAATAGGAAGCTCATGAAAAAATCGATTGATTTGAATCGCAAGCGCGCGGTTTAGCCCAGGCACAGGTCCGTGAATTGTATTGACTGGTTGTCCGATCTTATCGCGTACATCCCAGTTCGACGGAAAACACACTCCGCCGGCAACCATTTGATAAATTTTATGCCGCCCAAGGCCAAGCAAGACCCAATCTACGTCATTTCGTCCCGTCCAATCAATGCACTCATTTAACACTACATCGTATGAGGTGGGCGGATTGAAATAGTCGTCGATCACTCCCTCCCGACATTCCGCGACTGTCGTAACAACTCTCGGCCAAAATGGTATTGCCCGCTTCTCAAGCGTTACGAACAGCTCTGGCGACTGTGCCAGCCACCGCTTTCGTTCGCTCAATATGGATTCAGCATCGTCCCGCGGCTTAAAGAACTCAAACCGGTTGCATTTCCGCAGCGCCATTGAATGCGCAAATCCGCGCTCAGGAAATAACTGCCGCCAATTCAGCATTTTCTTTTGTTCATCGTTCATCGTTCATCATTCATCGTTGAAGTTCAGTTCTTATTATAAAGTTTCCGAATGAACTCAAGCAACTCCGTATAGTGCTCATGTCCAAACCACTTCACTTCGCTCACGCATTTCTCAAAATCGTACCCCATCCCGTCTTTCTGCCACACCGCCACCATCATCCCCTCGCGCACCACGCCCTGGCTGTCGTGAGCGAGCACGGGCTGGTTCGCGGCGTCTTTCACAATCGCGACGAAGTCGCTCATCTGCTCCGTCGTCGGCGCGGTCTTTTGCTTCATCGGCAGATGAATCCATTTGATTCCGCGTTCCTTGCAAAACGCCTGCTCCGCCGCGATGTCGTCTTTATACTGAACCAAATCCGCATCCGACTGCAAATTAACGACGCATTTGAATGGTCGCTGGCGATATGCATTCTCAAATCGCCGCATCCCCTGAAACCCGTCGCGGTACAACACGCCCGGCTGCACGATCGCAAAATGATACGTGTCGAAATAAAAATAATACGCGCACGCGCCAAAGCCGAGCGTGAGCAGAATCAATATTACGACGATCAATTTGCGCATTGCAACCCTCACCCCCGGCCCCTCTCCCCCAAGGGGAGAGGGGAGAACGGAATCACTTTCGCGAGCATTTGAAACAGTTTCCTGGCTTAGAACTTCAAATTCAATTCGCGTATTTTCGCCGCTAAAAACTTCGTCACAATCGGCGCGCCCTCGCGCGTGATGTGTCCGTAGTCTTCATACATTGAGTCGGTTAACCCGATTTCTTCTGGCCGCGTGAAAAACCAGAGCTTCACGCTCAAGTCTTTAGCGAGCGTCGCGACGGCTTCGCGTTCGCGTGCAAATTCCTTCGGATGCAATTGCTCGACTTCATCCTGATAAGACGCCCGATTCGGCAATTGCATCAACACGAACGTCCCGCCGTTCGCCTGCACTTTCCGCGCGAGCTTCTCAATATGCCCGAGCATCACCGGATGAACATTGAATTCGTTGTAGAACAGGGCGATTTGATCGTCGAAATTATCCAGCCGCTCCTTGCGCGGCGGCGGCAGAATCTGATTGTTCTCATCCAGCTTCAAATTCTGCGTGTCCTTCGCGCGCCCAAAAATCGCGCCAGGCACAAGCTTCAGCATCACGCGAATATGAAATAGCCCGTCCAGAAAAAGCCGCGTGCGCTGATCCTCCGGAAAACGCAGCCGCTCCAGCAAAGGCCCGTGCGTCTCGTACAGCGAATTGCTCATCTTCGGCCCCGTGCTCACCTGCCAATCGTCCAGATTCAAAATCACCAGCTTCGCGTCCTTCAATTGCGCCTCGTTGCGCTCGTACAAATAAAGCGACTCATACACGCGCGCCATTGCCAGACCAAGATTGACCGTCGAATTTTTCGGCAAGCCCAATTCCGCATCAAGCTGCACCGGCACCACCGCGCGCCGCATGCGAGAACTGCCCAGCAGCACAATTTTCGGTTTGTCGAAGTGCGGCAGCACTTCGTTTTCCATGAAAAAAATCTCGCCTTGCCGGCTGGTCTCGGGCACGAGTTTTTTTTCTGGAATCAAGCGGACGCTGATCTCAATGGCCGCAATCACGCCGGCCACCGCCAGCAGCGTCCATGGCACGCGCAGCCTCACGCCTTCCAGCGATTCAAAATTTAAAATAGATGAACGGAACATGTTCAGCGCCCCTGCACAAAAGCGTCGCCAGCACCAAAATCAAAAACCCCGCCGCACGCGCCACAAACGGCCAGCGCAGCATCGCCCACTGATCTTTCTTCAGATACTGCGGCACGTCCACCAAAAAAATCATAATCGCCAGCCCCACAGCGGCGGCGGTGAGATCGTCGCGGTTCAACGAAATCGCGTGAACGCCCCGCGCTTTTGAAGAATGAACAAAAAGCCCGCGCAGAAATTCGAACGCTTGCTTGAACGTCTTCGACGCAAAAAAAATCCACGTCAGCGCGGCCAAATGAAATGTGATGATTCCCTTGCCGAACGCCAGCGCCGAAAATCCAGGATGCACTGCCGCCGTTCCGCCTTCAATATGCGCGTGCGGAACTTTGAGCGGCTTGTCGCCCATGATGAATTTATGAACGGCCAGATAAATCCCGTGCAGCGAGCCCCACGCTACAAAAGTCCACGACGCCCCATGCCACAGCCCGCCGAGAAACATCGTGATGAACAAATTCAAGTACGTGCGAAACGTGCCCTTCCGATTTCCGCCCAACGGAATGTACAGGTAATCGCGCAGCCACGTCGAAAGACTGATGTGCCAGCGCCGCCAGAACTCCGTGATGTTTGTCGAAAAGTACGGATGCTCAAAATTCTGGATCAGTTCAAAGCCCATGAACCGCGCCAGCCCGCGAGCCATGTCGCTGTAGCCTGCAAAGTCCGCATAAATCTGAAACGAAAAACAATACAAACCGAGCAGCAGCGTCCAGCGCCCGCACAGTTCCGGATGATCGAAAACATTTTTCGCCAGGGCACCCAGCGGGTCGGCCACGACTACTTTGCGAAACAAGCCGGTCACAAACAGCGCCAGTCCTTCCGACCAACCTTGATACGTCATGCGCCGCGAGCGTTGAAACTGCGGCATCTGCCACGACGCGCGCCCGATCGGCCCCGCTACAAGCTGTGGAAAAAACGAAATGAAAACCGCAAAATCCTCAAAGCGCCGCGCGGCTTTGATGTGCCCGCGATAAATGTCGGTGACGTAACTGATCTCGTGAAACGTGTAGAAACTGATCCCTGCCGGAACCGCGATTTTCAAAATGTCGCCCTCTGGCTGCATGCCCAGCCATTTCACCGGCCCGCGAAAATGTTCCGAGAGATACGCGAAGAAATCCCAGCGAGAACTCGCGCCTACCCACTCCAGCAGCGCGCGATAATTCTCCGCGATGAATCCGATGTACTTGAACGTCCCCAGCAATCCGAGATTCATGATCAGGCTCGCGATCAGCCAGCGCTTCTTCGCGCGCGGTGTCGCCGCATCGTCGATGCGAATCCCGATGAAATAATCCGCGATCGTGGTGAAGGCCATGAAGACGACAAATCGCGGCTCCGCCCAGCCATAAAACACATAGCTGGCAATCAGCAGCATGTGATTCTGCCAGCGCCGATTCAGCGCGCAATACAGCGCGAAAACAATCGCGAAGAAAACGAGAAACTCAAGGGAATTGAATAGCATTGCGCGCGTTCATACCATACCGCGCCCAGAAATTCCAAATAAAGGAGCGGCGGCACTCCTGCCGCCGTTAAACATTTGGTAAAGCTTACGGCGGCAAGAGTGCCGCCGCTCCTACTTCGCCTCCACCATCCCCTCAATCCGCCGCACATTCGCATCCGTGAGTCCCGGCACCGAAGTCAATTCCCCAACGCTCTTAAATCCGCCGCGTTTCGCTCGCGCTTTGATAATCGCCTGCGCCTGCCGCCGGCTCATCTCGGGCAGAGTCATCAATTCCTCGACATCGGCCGCATTCAAATTAATTCGCGCGACTGTGTTCGTTTCAGCGGGCGCGCTTGCCGTGCGCGAATAGAAAATGCAGCCGGCCACCAATGCAGCAAAGACGATCCACGCGGCCAGCTCCAACGGCCGAATCGTAAAATACTCGCGCGCATTAATCCGCGGATTCATGACCCTTAATTCCCCGGCGGCGGAGGCGGCACATCATCGTCGTCCAGCTTCTTTTCTTTTTTTGAATCCTTCGTCTCTTTCGCCGGCGCGGGCGCATCGCGCGAAACGGCGGCGTTCAAACTCGCCGGCTTCCAATTCAAGCGCACATCCGCGCCCGTCGTGTCCGGCGCAATCTCCAATTCAAAGCGCCCGATCAACGAACTCCATTTGCGCGCCAGACGCACGTCGCGGTCGCGGTGCGGACATTGATCCACGAATTTCTGCGGCCCCAAATCCTCCATGCGTTCGTCGTAGTCATAGACCACGTACGACTCGACCGTGCTGGCCATGCGCGGTCCATCCAGCCGCAAGCGATACGCGTTCAGCGACGCGGGCGGCGCCGAAAAACTCGATTCGCGCGGCCCGTCGCGCACGGCTTCGAAACCCGCATCCGAGACCAGCCGAAAACCCTTCGGCCCGACGTTCCACGCCGGCGCGTTGATTTTGTCCGAGAGCACAAAGCTTTCGCCGTCGTCGCTATGAAAATGCGTGACGTAATTGAGCGGTTTGGGATCGAGCGTTTCGCCTTGTTCGATCACCCATACCCAGCGCGCTCGCGCCAGGGCCGTCAGCGCTTGAACTGTTCCCGCCGTCGCTCGGAACGGCATCCACAACTTCACTTTGCCCAGCCCCGTGCCCGTGTTCGCCTCCGGCGCATGAATTTCCAACACCGCCGCGTGCCCAAACGCGGGCCAGAGTTCCTTGTCCAAATCCACGCGCTCGTTGGCCAGCGTGTTGAAGCGGTGAATCCACGTGCGTTGATCCTTCGTGCGGCCGGGCGCGTTCGGTTCAAGTTTCATTCCGCCCGCAGCGTGCCTCAAAAAACACGCGCGCAAATCCAGCGGCAGCACCAAATCCGCGACCACGTCGGGCGTGGAGAATTCGCTGAACGGCTCGGCGCTTCGCGCTGGAATCGCATCGCCATTCGCCGCGTGCGCCGGCAGCGGCGGCACGTCGCCGTCGATGCGCCCGCGCACGCTGAGCATGCCGTCCGGCGACGCAAACACACTCACGCGCGTCAGCACCGGCGGCGCCTTGCAATTGAGCATCTCGCTGGCGCTGGGCGGCGTTTGCAGCGCGTGCAGCACCGCGTTAGGCGCGCCATCTTCGAATAGCTGCGCTATCGACGGATTGGTCGTGTCGGGGAACTCCTCCTTTTTGCGCGGAGGCGGCGCCTTGGAATTGTACGCCGCCCTTATTAATGGTGGTGCGCCGTCCTCCGAAAACGCTGAAACTACCATCGGCGGCGCGTGCGGCTCAAACGCCGGCCGCGCGCCGTTGAAGCCAATCGCGATCAATCCGCCGCCCAGATCGAAAATCTCGACGTTTTTTTGCGGATGAAAAATCGCCGCGCCCAACCGCGCCAAATGCCCGCGCGATCCGCTCACGCGCAAAAAAACCAGCACGCCCTTGTCGCGCAAATGCTTCGCGCTTGTCGCGCCCGCATCGTCTTTCTGCTCGACCAGCGCCACCGCGCACTCGCCGCCAATCAGCGGATAAAACCAGGCGACGCGCGCCAAGCTCGGCGCTTCCGCCGGCAGCAGCCATTGCAAATACCACGGCTGTTTGTCGAGCGCCTCGAACGCGCGATCAAGCTGGCCGCGCAGAGTAGTGGGCGGCGCACTCTCCGCTTCGTCCGCGCGAGTCGCGGACACTGCGTGCAACGCGCCGAAGAAATCGCCCGTGTCGGGATCGTCGAACAACTCATTGAACGGCGCGTTGTTCAGCAACGCCTGATGCAGCGCCGCGCCGCTGGGCAGGTGAATAAACGCCGTGCTCTCCGCCGGCACAAACGACCGAATCGCCGGCCCGCCGGTCGGCGCAAACATCAGCAGCTCCACGCAAAATCCGCCCGCCGCGACCAGATACACAAACTTGAACAGCCACGCAAACGCGCTCCGCGTCCAGCCGCGCGGACGAATTTCCTTGGCCATGACCACGCGCATGCGCGTGCCCGGCCGATCCTCAAAGGATGTTTTGACCAGCGGAGTTTCCATACAAACTCATTTTCCATTGTCCATTGTCCATTTCTCATTTTCCATTTTGACGGCACTCGCGCGCGCAAAATGACAGATGGAAAATGACAAATGAAAAATGCGCTTTCAACCTTGGTATGCTTCGTTTCCAATCAACTTCACAAAGACGCACGGCCCCAGCGCTTTTTCGCTTCTTTTTTTGTCTTTTAGCGTCACCACAATCAACTCCTGGCAATCCGGCGGCCCCACTGGCGCAGCGAGAATTCCGCTGCTCGGATTCAACTGCTTGACCAGCGTCTCCGAAATTTTTGGCGCCGCCGCGGTCACGATGATCCGGTCGTACGGCGCATGCTCCGGCCAGCCCAGCGATCCGTCGCCCAATTTGAAATGAATGTTCTTGAAGCCCAAGTCAAGCAGCCGGTCCTCCGCCGTCGTCGCCAGATACTCGATGCGCTCAACCGTGTAGACTTCTTTTGCCAGTGTCGCCAGAATCGCCGCTTGAAATCCGGAACCCGTGCCGACCTCAAGCACTTTCTCGCCGCCTTTCAATGCCAGCGCCTGCGTCATCAAGCCCACCATATAAGGCTGTGAAATAGTCTGCCCGTGGCTCAAAATCAGCGCGCGGTCGTTGTACGCATCGTCCAGCGCCATTGCGGGCACAAACTTCTTTCGATCCACGCGCCGAAATGCGTCCAGCACTCGCTCGTCCCGCACGCCGCGGTCGTGCAGATCGAAACGGATCATGTCGTCGAGCGTTTCAGTCATTCGAAGAAAAAGTCCAGTCCTGAGTCCCGAGTCTCGTGGTGCAGGCGTCTCGCCTGCACGTTTATCGTTTCGCCTGTGCCGGCTTTCGTCTTTGCAGCAACATGCTCAGCACGATTCCGACCAGCCCGAATCCGATTGTGTAATACAGCACGCGCAGCCACTTGTTTTGATTAGCGATGTTCGTGGGGCGGTGTTCCATGACTTTGAAGGAATCGAGCGTTTCCTTCAGCGCCGCGTGGACCGTGTCGCTTTGGCCCGGACTGTAATTGAAGAGCATCTCAAACCATTTGCCCTTCGCCGGCACGGCCACACGAATCATGCGGTTGCGCTCGTTATTGTTGTTGGGATCAACGACGTCGAACTCGACTTGCAGCGAATTAATGCCATCGACTTTTACCAATTTTACGTCGTAATCGCCGGCTTTTTCACGTTCGCGTTTTTGCTGTTCTTCCAATTGCTGCTTGATCGCCGGAATGTCCGCGGGGTCGATTTGACGGTCGTTTTCCGTGAAGAGAATTGTCAGCGACGGCGGCTTGTCTTTCGGCGAATTGAAATCAACCGGACCCAGAAAATACGTCGGCAGCCGTTTGATCGCGCGCGCCTCGGCGTCCTTGCCAAGCTGTTCGCTCAAACTTTTCGTCACGAAATGCATCTCGTCGTCCGAAAGCTTCCGGTATCCGGCCGGCAAAAGCAGCGAATAGCCCGCTTCCGGATCGGAGTATTCCTCGCGTTTGGCATTGCTCGCGGGCGCGTTGGTTCCCGATTGAGCCGGCTTGGGCTCTTCCGCCGCAAACGCGACGGCAAGCGACGCGCACAGGATTGTTCCAAAAAACGAAGCCAATTTCAGCATGACTGTCGAACAATGCTCCAATAGGATTGAAAAAAATCATTCTCAAGCGGCGGCATTTGTGCCGTCCAACCATTATAATCCGGCGCCTTTGAAAAGCGGGAAATATCGCCGCCTTGAAATTGTGAAACCTTGAAACTTTGAAACGTTGAAACTTTTTCCTATGCGCAAACTCATGCGACTGCTCGGCTTCGCCGAATACGGCTGGGACGAACTGCTCCTCGCGATTCTGGCCGCCGGCGTCATCGCTTATCTGCTGACGATTCTCGTCGATTGGCGGCTCTCCTTTAGTGTGCTGCCGCCGCTGCTGATCGTATTCTGGTTCTTCCGCGATCCCAACCGCAGCGGCCCCGGCGATGCGGTTACGCTGCTTTCGCCCGCCGACGGCACTATCACCGATGTCATCGAAATTGACGAGCCTGATTTCCTCAACGCGAAGGCGCTGCGCATTGGCATTTTTCTCTCGCCGCTGAACGTTCACGTCAACCGCACCTCCTGCGCCGGCGTCGTCCGCTTCTTGAAATTCAAACAAGGCGAATGCCTACCGGCGTACAACCCTAAAGCGCCGGAGCGCAACGAATCGATGTCGCTTGGGTTGGAAACACCCGAAGGCCGCAAAATCATGCTCAAGCAGATCACCGGCATCCTGGCGCGCCGCATCGTGTGCGAAGCAAAAATAGGCGACCCCTTGGCGTGCGGGCAGCGATACGGTATGATCAAGTTCGGTTCGCGCACGGAACTGTACGTGCCGCTCAGCGACAAACCCATCGCCGCCGTCAAAGTCGGCGACAAAGTGCGCGGCGGCGAAACGGTGATCTGCAAATTAAATATGGAGTGATTGATTCAATGGCCCGCTTCCCCCGCTTTCGCCTCGGGCGCCATAAAAGCGACAAGCCCCGCCGCCTGCTTCAAGGCATCCATCCGATTCCGACGATGGTCACGCTGGGCAATCTCATCTGCGGTTTCGCATCGATTCTGCTTTCCATGCGCGCCAACAATCTGCCGGCACATCCGCCCGAAGGCGCGTGGGTCATCAGCGCCGACGATTATCTGTACTTGGCGGGGCTGCTGATTTTCGTGGCGATGATTTTCGACGTGCTTGATGGCAGCGTCGCGCGACTGACCAAATCCACCAGCAAATTCGGCATGGAAATGGATTCGCTGTGCGACGTGGTTTCCTTCGGCGTCGCGCCCGCGGTGCTGGTCAAGAATCTGCTCGATCTTCAAGCCGGGCTTGGCAAACCGTACCCGATGCTGGACCGTTACATGTTTCCTCTGCTGGTGATCTATGTCTGTTGCGCGGCGCTGCGCCTTGCCCGTTACAACGTCGAAAGCGAATCCGGCCACCGCAGCTTTTTCTTCGGCATGCCTTCGCCCGGTGCCGCCGGCTGCGCGGCCAGCCTCGTCATTCTCTCGATTCCCGCATCGCACCACTGGCAGCGCCAGATTTCCCCGCTCAACGACCAGGTCACGCAGCTTGAAAAATACCTCGATGTCGTGCGCGACCCGATCATGATTGCGCTGCCCTTCATCATGCTTGCGCTGGGCATCCTGATGGTTTCGCGCGTACACTATCAACACATCGGCGACAGAATCCTGAAAGGCCGCAAATCGCTGATGCATCTGCTGGTGCTGGTGATCGCTTTGTCGCTGGTGGTGATGCATCACGAAATCATGCTGGCCGTCGGCTTCAATGGCTACATGATCTATGGCCTGCTCAACGAATTGCGTTATCAGCTTTTCCCGAAGCATCGCCCTGCGGAATGGAACGTGCCGATGGACGGCGAAGTGCCCGCACAACCCGTTGTGCCTGTGCCCGTCGAAAAGCAAAATGTGCCGCCAGCAGGGGAAAAATAAACGATGGTCCCCAAATTGAACTTTGCTATTGGGTTTACACTCGCGCTCTTTGGCAGTTGGCTTGTGGTGATAACCCCCATAGCATGGTTTGCAATTCCGTCTAGAATAACCGCATCGTTAATACCGTTGAGCGGCCTCATTTCGGCTGTCCTTGGCGTGCGGCTTGCCATAAAGAAAAAGCCGCTGAAATAGCTTCGGGAGCGCGGGTGTCGAACGATAATTTTATCACTGACGACATGCTCACGAACGCCCCCTGGTATAAAAGCGGCGTCCAATTTTCCTGCCAGCCCGGCTGTGTGCGCTGCTGCGGGGGCGCGCCCGGAGATGTCTTCGTTTCGCGCGAAGAGATCGACGCGATTGCCGCGTTCATGAATTTGCCCGTGCAGGAATTCGAAGACAGTTTCGTGCGCCACTATTCTTCGGGCCGCATGTCGCTGACCGAACGCCGCAACGGCGATTGCATTCTGCTGAACGAAAAGGGCTGCTCGGTTTATTCGGTTCGCCCCAAACAATGCCGTGATTATCCATTCTGGCCGGAAGTGATGAAAAGCGTTTTCTCGTGGATCCGCGAAGCCGAGCGCTGTCCGGGGATCAACGTTGGCGAACACCATCCGGCGCCGAAGCTGGTGGAGATCTTGCAGTCGCAGAAATGATTTTTCACGCAAAGGCGCGAAGACCCGCAAAGTTCGCAAAGAAAAAAACACAATGAACGAATTTCTTTGCGCTCTTTGCGGTAACTTTGCGTCTTTGCGTGAGAAAAAGAAGGAGGGGTGTTTCGATGGCCATGGAAAAGGACATCGATCCCGCGCAGCTCGCCGAAGTCCGCAAGCGCGCCGCGGAGATGCATGACAAATACGTGAAGCAGGCCGCGAGCGGCAAGCCGCTCTCGTCACGCGAGGACGCGCTGGCGCTGCTGCACGGCTGGGTGCAATCCGAATCGCTGCACAAGCACATGCTCTCGGTCGAGGCGGCGATGCGCGCCTACGCGCGAAAATTCAGCGCGGACGAAAACCTGTGGGGTTTGACTGGCCTCCTGCACGATTTCGACTACGAGAAAAACGCGACCATCGACACGCACGTCTTCGCCGGCATTCCCATTTTGGCCGAACGCGGCTATCCGCCGGAGATGCTCGACGCCATAATCGGCCATGCCGATTACTACGAACTCCCGCGCCAAACCCCGCTGGCCAAAACGCTCTTCGCCGTCGATGAGTTATGCGGCTTCCTTACTGCCATGGCTTACGTGCGCCCGAACAAGTCACTCGCCGGTTTGGAATTTTCGTCATTCAACAAGAAATTCAAAGACAAGCGTTTCGCCAGCAGCGTAAGCCGCGAAGACATCCAAAAAGGCGCGTCGGAATTGGGCGTTGAATTGCGGGAGCATGTGCTGTTTGTGGCGGCGGCGCTGGAGGCGATTTCTGGAGCATGATGCTCAAAAAACACGGCATTAATCCCGCTCCGTAACGCTTTTCCAATTGAAAAAGTTGTAATGCAAACTAAAGTGCATTCGGACAGTCAAGCGTCATGCGGGTGGTCGTTGCAGCACACACTCCCGGAATGCGCGGGACAACGAAATACGGCTGATTTTGGAATGTACGTCGCGAACTCTTAAATTGCAGTGGGAGGCAGTACGGCAGAAAGTGGCCGGACAAGTGCCTTAGAAATGGGCATTCCGGTTCACAACGTCAGTAAAAGCAGCACCAATACGTTCGCCATTTCGCAAGCCTGGGAACCTCCTTTTTCCACAGGTGTGGCCCTGAGTGGCCATCGATCTGGATAGCCGTTCTGATTCGTCTGTTTGCGGTCGTTACTCGGGCGCGAATGCGGAGTAGTGCGTTTGCGTGTCATGGTCGGTTCCAGAATTTAAGAAGCAGCGTCATTGCTGCCCCGCCCGTTTTTGATTTCCCGTTCTTTCCTGCGTGTTCTCGCAGCACCCTCAGCGCCTGATTCGTCACCACCACGACGTTCGCGCGCTTACTTGCAAAAGTCTGCGCGCGACCGAGCCGGCTGGCTTGTGTGGCGCGCGCGTGCGCGCCGGGCCCTTAATGCCGTCTCGCGGGTTGGGCGTTTATCTGATCGATTTGGAGCGTGCTGCGTGATACCCAATAATCCGTTTGCGAGCGGCATGCCACGACACTTAAGAACGCCTCCGGCCACGTCATTCCACGAAAGGGATGAAAGCCCATGGATTATTTTGTCGGAGGAATTATTGGCCTGATGGCGGGAATTGTCGTGGCCTGGTTGTTCGGCCGCGGCAAACATCAGGAGTTTGAAGCCAACGCACGCAAAGATGCAGAGTCAGTCAAACAACGCCTGCTGGACGAGGCACGCGCCGAAGCCGCGAAACTCAAAGCAGATAACGCCGAAGAGCAGCTCAAAAGGCGGCGCGATTTCGACAAGGAGCTCAACGATTTAAAAGAGGAAAACCGTTCCACCGAAAAGCGCCTCGAAAAACGCGAAGAATTGATCGACCGCAAGCTTCAGACGCTGGAGCGCCGCGAGCAGGATCACGCACGCAAAGAGCAGGAAGGCGGCAAACTCGAACAGAAGCGCCAGGAACTGCTTAAAGAGGCGGAAGCCCGCTCGCAGGAAATGGTTAAGCTGGTCGATGAAGAGCGCCGGAAACTCACCACGATTTCCAGCCTCACGCCCGACCAGGCCAAGGCCATGCTGATGAAGCGCGTCGAGCGTGACATCGAGGGCGAGATCAACGAACTGATGCAGCGCGCCGTCAACCGCGCGCGCGAATACGCCGAAGTCGATGCGCGAAAAATAATTTTAAATACGATTCAACGACTGGCCAACGATTGCGTCGCCGAGAACACCGTCGCGACGATTGACCTGCCTTCCGAGGACTTAAAAGGACGAATCATCGGCAAGGAAGGCCGAAATATTCGCGCGTTTGAGAAGGCGACGGGCGTCGATGTGATCGTGGACGACACGCCCGGCGTGGTGGTGCTCTCCGGCTTCGAACCGGTGCGCCGCGAAATCGCGCGCATCGCCATGCTCAACCTGATCCAAGACGGCCGCATCCATCCAACGCGCATTGAAGAATCCGCGGCGAAGGCGGAAAAAGAAGTGATGGAATTGATCGACAAAACCGGCAAAGATGTCGCGATCGAATTCGGCTGCCACGACCTGCATCCGAAACTGCGCAACATGCTGGGCCGGCTGCGCTATCGCACCTCGTACGGCCAAAACGTGCTCGCCCATTCGCAGGAAGTCGCGCACATCTGCTCGATGCTCGCCGGCGAATTAAAACTCGACGTCCAGCTCGCGAAGCGCTGCGGCTTGCTGCACGACTGCGGCAAAGCGCTCGATCAGGAAATCGAAGGCACCCATCCGCAGATCGGCATGGACGTGGCCAAGCAGTGTGACGAACGCATCGAAGTCTGCGAAGCCATCGGCGGACATCACGGCGACATCGAAATCCACAGCCTATACCCGATCCTCGTGCAGGTCGCAGACGCCATCTCCGCCGCCCGTCCCGGCGCGCGCCGCGAAAGCCTCGAGAAATACATCCAGCGCATGAAGAAACTCGAGGAGATCGCGACCGGAAAGAAGGGCGTGGACAAAGCCTTCGCGATCCAAGCCGGCCGCGAAATCCGCGTGATCGCCAAAGCCGACGTGCTCAACGACAGCGAATGCGCCGGCGTCGCACGCGAGATCGCCAAGCAAATCGAGGAGGAGTTGAGCTACCCGGGCGAAGTGCGCGTGACGTTGATTCGCGAGTCGCGATTCATTGAGTATGCGCGGTAATTTTTTTACCGGGTTGCGAATCAGGCGCATACCACTAAACGCGGCGCAATTCTGTTTTCAGCCGCGTTAGCGGCGAAACATGAATAGCCGTGGGCGTAGCGCGCCTGCGCGCAAGCCCACGGTGTTACTCCCTTCCGCGCCGCGCGGCGGCGGATGAGCCATTTGCAGAGAAACCACGCGCTGAAAACAATCGCCAGCGCGACGAGCGAATTGTAGATGGTCCATCGGGTGCGCCAAATGGCGGGTAATGGTTTAGGCGGCATCTGCATTACACCGTTGCGCCGAATGAGTATCTCGCTCCGGCTTTGCATGGCATCGAAGGGCCAGCCGTCTTAAACGATGCGATTTCCCCACCAGTATTTGTACTGTTCGACAGCGAAGAATTCAGATTCGGTCATCGCGTCGCCTGTCATGGGCGATCCAATCGGATACCACTCGACCCCGCGGCCCTCCACGCGCCGACCGTTC
>Ga0209579_10000499_pt1 | contig 39839 bp, 42 predicted proteins | sample Coa_R1_2_FD_187152 | JGI IMG/M metagenome (GOLD analysis project Ga0209579, IMG submission 187152) | Surface soil microbial communities from Centralia Pennsylvania, which are recovering from an underground coalmine fire - Coalmine... | ecosystem: Environmental > Terrestrial > Soil >...
ATTGCGGGAACGAAAGCTTGCCGGAAGCGCCATGTCATCCGGCTGATACATCGACCAATAGTGTCCAGGCGGGGTGAACGGATGATGCGGATCGGGGAATGACGTCATCATAAAGAACGGCTTGCTATGATCTCCGGCGGCATAGCGGTCGAGCCATTCGCAGCTTTTGTCTGCGATGTAGGCGGTCGGATAAAGGTCTTCAGGAATCGGCGTCCGGATCGCCTGCGGACAAATGTATTCGTGCGGCAACTGGTTTGCCGGATCGCGCAGTGCATCCGCATCCGACCGCCTAGATTTGAGCCAGATGTAATAGTGTCCTCCAACCTGATCGCCGTGTGCGGTGCAGAGATCGACGTGTTCAAAGCCATAGAATGGCAACTGCAATGAAAACTCTTGTCCGTCTTGCCAGCGTTTGGGGTGCTCCTGGTCGTAGGGCCCGTCACCTGTGGCAGGCTTGCGCGCTTCCGCGAACTCCGCACCAAGTACCTGGTCGCCCGGTCGAGGCGGCGGACGTTTCTGGATGGCCGGCTGGTCACCAAAATTCTGCAAATGACTCTTGCCGACCAAAGCGGTTGCGTAGCCCGAGGCTCGCAACGCGTCGACGAAGGTATTCGATCGCAGTGGGAGCGGCGTGCCGTTCGAGCGAACGCCGTGCACCGATGGCATGCGTCCGGTCGTTAGCGTAGATCGGTTCGGCATACACACCGGCGTCGCGACGTAAAACCGATCGAAGCAGGTGCCGCGCGCCGCAATTGAATCAATTTGCGTTGTTTTCAGCACCGGGTGGCCGTAACAACCGAGATAATCCGCCCGATGCTGATCGGTGATGAAAAACATGAAATTCGGTCGCGTCATGTTGTGATGGTCTTCAATTTACTCGGCGTGGATGTTAGCGGTTGCGATAAAGCTGCGTATCTTCACGAGGTCGTCTGCGATCCGCTTTGAGAACTCAGGCCCCTCCAGCCATTCGGTCTGGAAACCGACGGCGGCGAGTTTCATCTTGATGTCTGGATCTGCGGAGATTTTTTGAAATTCGTCGCGCAGTTTGCCGACGATCGCATCCGGCGTTTTCGAAGGCGCAAGCAATCCGAACCAGTTCGACAGCGCAAGCCCGGGAAAGGTCGCCGAAAGTGGCGCGACTTCTGGCAGCAACGGCGACGGTTCGGGGCCGGCGACGCCGAGTGGTACAACATTCCCGGCTCGGATGAATCCGAGGGCCTGGCCGATCGGCGCGCAGAACATGGTGACGTCTCCGGCCAATATCGCGTTCATTGACGCACCGGCACCCGTATAGGGCACGTGAATCATGTCGATGCCCGCCTGTTTGGCGATCATCGCGCCGCACAGATGACCCGGCGATCCGTTCCCTGCAGACGAATAGGTAAGCACGCCGGGCTTGGCCTTGGCGGCTGCGACCAGTTCGGCAAGCGAATGGATTCCCGACTTCGCATTCACGACCACGACGTTTTGGCCTTCGACGACAGCCGCAATCGGGAACAGATCGCGCTGCGGATCGTAGGCAACCTTAAGTAGGTTGGGCGCCATGGTGATCGGCAGGTCGACGGTGAATAGCAACGTATAACCATCGGGCGTGGCCTGCGCGACGGCGTTGGTACCGATGGTGCCTGTGGCGCCGGGGCGGTTTTCGATGATGGCCGGCTGCCCCCAGTCTTGCGACATTTTAGGTGCATAGAGCCGGATCACAACGTCGGCCGGTCCCGGCGGGAAGGGAGTAATGAAATGGATCGCGCGCGACGGATAGTCTTGCGAAAATAGGCTACTCGGGAAGGCGACGAGCCAAACAAGGATAGTGCCGCTCGCTATAGCAAAATGGAAGTTGCGCTTGCTGAACATTGCTGCTCCGGATAGGGCGCAGCCAGGGACGTCAGGCCCGCCGCAATGTGGAACAATATCACGCACTAATGGGCAGGTCTGGCGCTCAGACGCCGCGGTTGCGGGCGACCGATGCGGCGGCTTTCAGTGATACTTCAGCCGCGACCGAGATGGCACGGCGCGGCAGTTGCCGACCCAAGGCTGATATATCTTACCTTTTTACCTCGCGATGAGGGGCGAGTCGGACCAAGGCAACGTCAGCGCGAGCGCGACGCAATGCCGTCTCAAGCAAGGTGGCACGATCCGATGCAAGTGCTAATCTTGCCATGGGGACGTTGAGCCGCCGTTTGAGCGGGCCGGCGTTCACGGGGAGACTGTCATGTTGCGTTCGTCAGTGACGTGTGCGGCGCTTTTGCTCGCCGCGGGGATCGCGTTGGCTCCAGCAAAAGTCTCGGCCAGCGGACAATTCGGCAATGGCTGGTACCGCGGATGGTCCGGGGGATCGCAGTGGGACTTTTACGGCGGTGAGTTCGTCGTCTCCGACCGCAGCTCCCTCCATGAGTATTCGGCCTACGCTCCTAACTGCGCCTGGCTGCGACGAGTAGTGCCGACGCCGCACGGTCCGCACTGGCAACTGGTCCCGATCTGCTTTTAGCCGGGTTAAGATGCCGCTACGTCGTGGGCCCAAATGAATTAGCTTGGCGAAATACCACCGTCGGCGAGCGAACCGGCGCTCTCCGATTATTCCCATCCGTAACACACTGCGCACGACCTGTTACGTTTTCGAAGGTCGCCGATCAGCTAACGGATTGAATTCAAGCGGTCTGGCTGGGGAACTAGGATTCGATCAACCGCGGCGACAGGGCTCTGACGGCACGTGTCTTCTTCGTCCAGCGCGGCAGGGAATTACCGGTGGCCAGAAGTTTGTGGCCGACATTTACAATACAATTATTCAGAATGATGACCTGTGGAAGTTCACAGTGTTTTGTCGCCTATGATGAACACGGCGGCAACGCGGAACATCGCGCGGCCAGCTACAGTCCATCGTTGATGATCTGCGATGCGCTCGTTGCGGACGGCTTCGATGTTCACCTGCCGCGCGGCTATATCTATTTCGGCATTGCCTTCGCGAGCACTGTTGAAGCCTTTAACCGCAGCCCCATGGGGCTGCGGTTAAAGAAGAAGGGTCGGTGTAGCGACGTCGTGATTGGTGAGTTCGCGTTATCTCGCGACAAAGCGGCGAAGGCGATCGGATCGTGCCAAACACCCTTAAGTCTAGAGCGTAACGGTAATATTTCGCGCCGCGAATTTACTAACGCTTGTCGGTTGCCGTCAGAAACCGAATTTGAAGTTGACGCCGCCGCGGATCAAGCTGCCGGACAAGCTGGCGTTCCAGGCGACCGAGCCGCCGGGGGCGGTGCCGCAGGTTCCAGCCGTGCAGGTGCCGCCGGTGCTGCCAAGATCGACGTAGAGATATTCAAGCTTGGCCGTCCAGTTGTCGAGGAAGGCATACTCGACGCCAAGACCGGCGGTCCAGCCATCTTGCGTGTGAATCGTGTCTACCCCGTTGAATGTCGTTTTCACGCTGGCGAAAGCTCCGCCGCCGGTGCCGTAGAACAGAACGCGGTCCCACGCGTAGCCAAGGCGTCCGCGAATCGTGCTCATCCATTGGTTTCCGCTTTGGCAGGAAATGCCGGCGCCACAGATCGTGCTGGAGGTTCCGGTAGTGACGCTGGAATAATCCCAGTCGCCTTCTACACCGACCACGACAGCGCCGAATTGGTAGTTGCCGCCAAACGTAACGCCTACCACGCCGCCGTTGTCGCTGTTGGAGCCTGTCGTAGTACCTGCGGTGGTGATGGCCGTCCAATTGGAGTTGCCCCAGCCCCAACCGCCATTAATGCCGATATAAACACCGCTCCAATTATAGACCGCTGGTGCAACTGGAACGTAGGCGGCTGGCGCACGCGGAGGCGGGGATGGTGCAGGAGGCAAATCAGCAGCCAGCGCGGTGCCTCCGGCAGGGAAGGACAACAACGCCGCAATAAAAATTCGCTTCATCTGAAACTCCTGCGCAGCCTTCAGCTTGGCGTTGGTTATACCAGTCCAAACTGTGAATACTGTTGCCAATAGATCACAGGCGGAAACCAATCTCCTGCGGACCAGCGCGGCCCCGCAGCGACCGATAAAGGGGCGCTCCGACGTTTATAGCGAGCGTTGCCACAATTTATCTCGCAGCCGTATCGTTCGCCGCGTGGTGCATCCCTACCGACGCGAGCCGACGCGATAGAAATCGCCCCTATCGGTGATAACGGTGAGCCCCGCCGCCTCCATGGAGGGGACAGGGACTATTGGCGAACAGTCCGGCAGCGAGGCTCAATTTTCATAGTAGCAACAGCGCGCAAGAATGAAGGCGCCAGTGAAGGACGGCAGAAGCGGTCAGGGGCTCAGCACCAACTGGCTTCGTCGGTGCGAGGCGAGCGAAAAAGTTCTTGAATGTTTGCTTCCATCAGGTGGAACCCAACATTCCCGTAAAGCTTCTGGCGTCCCTCATTTAACACGAAGCTCGGACTGCCTTCGATCCGCATCTTGTCAGCATCTTGATAGTCCGCCGCCAATTGTGCGAATGCGATGCCATTATGGATGCGTTCTTCAATCGCGCTGATATCGACACCGAGGGCCTCGGCTATTTCGCATTGGATATCCCATCGAGAAATATCCCGACAATCTCGAAAGAACGCAATACGAAATGCCCACATCACATTGTCCAAAATTACTGGTGCAGATTGGCTTCCGCCTGCTGTGGATTCGTGGCTCCAATGCTGAACTGCCTTTATGAACTGATGCGTGCTTGCCGAAGTCAAAGGTCGCGTCTTTATCCAGATCTCGGGATGAACTTCAATATGAGGAAAGCGCTCTGCAACCTGTCGTAAATGCAAGTTGAACCCTTCATATTCGCCTTTGTCTTTCCAGGTTGAGGTGACCTTTCGGGCCGTATCGCCGAAGACGGAACAGAACCGATTTTCTATTCGGACAGCGTCGCCGAATTTCTCTTTTATTGCATCGACGCGGGCTTGAGAGACATATGCCCATACGCACAAGAAGTCTGAAAAATAAGTCATTTCGACCACGCTCATCGGAAGCTTCCCGGGTAGGTTATATAATGAACATCACAGTGCGCTTTTCTTGGCTCTTATTGCGATTAGCTCGAGGAGTTTTGCCGCTCTTATCGTATTCCGACGCAAAACCCGTGGTATGTACCCCTCCGAGCCACGTTGACAATGCAGTCCCTGGGTAAAGCGCGCGACAAAGAGCTGATATTCGGCGGGTGTTGCGCTTTTGCTGCGATAAGTTGGCACGGTGCGAATCATAGCCGCGGCCGGCCCGCAAAGAGCTACCGCCCGTTGTGGGTCATCTTCTGCCGCGCCCATCACCAGCAGGCGCGGCACTTAGACATCCAACAACGGACACGAAGGCGAACAATCGGCGCGACCGATCCGGGCCAATCGCGTCATTTTGCGTCAACTGCCGCGCTCGTCATCGGCTGGCGCGGTAGTTTGGCATCCAACACCAGACACAAGGCAAGTAGTCTGCGCGACCGTTTCGGGCCATTATGGGCGCTCGGTGGTGCGGTCGCTGCGTGGTGAAAAGGAGAGGTGCGTGACCATCAATCAGAAGGGGCGATCCGTCCTACTCGTTGGTAGCGTCCCGCTGTCGTCAGCGGAAGAGGTTTTCGAAACTGTGAGCTCGGAATTGGGCGAATGGGTCAAGCGAGTTCCCGATGGCGAAACGGGGGCACGGTCGCTGTGGATCGTTTGCCAAGGCGAACCAATGAAGGCCGCGGACGGCTTGGAGGTTGGCGGCGAACGGTTACTCCAAGGTGGCATCAGGAATCCGAGATATAAAATCAAGGAAGGGCTGAATCCGGAGGATGTGAAATTTGGCCGCCTCGGCTATGCAGACAATGCGCTGAAGTCCTACAAAATCTTCAAACGGTTGCAAAGATTCGGCAAGGTCCCTGCGAAAGTGAGATTTCAGGTTTGCTTACCTACACCGCTTTCAGTCGTGTACGCCTTTTTTATAACCTCTGAGGTGCGACGTATTTGGCCGTTCTATGAGCGTCGTCTATTGGAGGAACTTGACGAGATCACCCGCGCGATGACGATTTGGCTATCCAAATCGATATCGCTACGGAAATGCATACATTTCTCGAGGTGCCCGAACTGGAAAAGGAGTACCCCATCGACCAATTGGTGAATGCATTCGCGCGATTGGGCAATCAGGTTCCTTCGGCGGTGGAGCTAGGTGTTCACCTTTGCTACGGCGACCCGGGCCATAAGCATGTCAGGGAGCCAAGCGATACGAGTCGCATGGTTGACGTGTATCACCGCTTGGCACCTGCGATTCACCGTCAGATCACTTGGCTGCATATGCCGGTACCGCGCGACCGCCATGATGATCCCTATTTTTCGCCACTGCGGGATCTCAACCTCAAGTCCGGAACTGAACTTTATTTGGGTCTCATCCATCTTACCGATGGGATCGAAGGTGCAAAGCGCCGAGCTGCGGCGGCCAAGCGGGTCATGTCGGATTTCGGCGTCGCGACCGAATGCGGATTTGGAAGACGACCGCCAGAGACGATTCCGGACCTGATACGGCTCCATCGCGATGTGGCACAGCAGCTATGAATAGTACGCCCACTGAGGTGTCGAAGTGATCGAGGAATGCTGGGCATGTAATAATGCGTCGCCGGAAGTATCGTCGCATGTGATGCAAAATCGGGGCCAGCCCAGTTGGAATATAACAAAGGGAGGAAGTGATGATTGACCTTTGCCGCAATACGCTGCGCGCCCTTGGCGCCGCACTTATAGTCGGACTTGGCTTCTTTTCGGGGGCGTTCGCACAGAGCGGCAATCCGATCCGAATCGGCATGAGTCTCGCACTGACCGGCGCCGGGGCGTCACCGTCGAAGGTGGTCAACACTGCCCTCGACCTCTGGAGAGACGATATTAACGCCAAGGGCGGGTTGCTCGGCCGGCCGGTCGAGCTGGTGATTTACGACGATCAGAGCGCGCCGGCGAATGTGCCGATCATCTATACCAAGTTGATCACGGTCGACAAAGTCGATCTGTTACTTGGCCCCTACGGCACCAACTTCGTCGCACCGGCGATGCCGACCATCATGCAGAGCAACAAGCTCACGATCAGCTTCACCGCCATCGGCATCAACGATAAATTCCACTACTCTAAATACTTCTCGATGGTGTCGACGGGTCCGGAGGGCGTGGATGCGTTCTCGATTGGCTTCTTTGACTTGGCTGCGGTGCAGCAGCCAAAGCCGCAGACGGTAGCCATACTTGCAGCCGACGCCGAATTTGCCCAGAGTGCTGCCGCAGGCGCGCGCGATCAGATCAAGAAGCACGGCTTCAATCTGATCTACGACCAGAGCTATCCACCAAGTACGACTGATTTTGGACCGGTCGTCCGGGCCGTACGGGCAACGAATCCGGACATCGTCTATATCGGCGCGTACCCGCCTGACAACGTCGGCATCATCCGTGCTGCCGACGAGATCGGGCTCTTGCCGAAGATGATGGGCGGCGCGATGATCGGCATGCTGGTGACGCCGATCAAGATTCAACTCGGCCCAATTGCCAATGGGCTCATCACCGGTGAAAACTTTCCGGCGGCATTGGCCAAGCAAATCGCCGGCGCGCCTGATTTTCTTACACGCTATGGAGAGAGGGCCGCGGCCGCCCACATTGATCCGCTGGGCTTTGCTTGGGGCCCGTTCGCCTATTCGGCTGGCCAGGTGCTGGCGCAAGCGGTAACTGAGACAAAGAGCCTCGATCACGACAAGCTCGCTGCGTACATGCACAAGGCTAGCTTCCAAACCGTGTCGGGCGACTTTTCGTTCGGCACGGACGGCGAATGGTTGAAGTCGCGCATGGTTTGGACACAGGTTCAGAATGCGCAACCTAACAATCTCGAACAGTTCCGTGATGGCACGGCACAGCCAATCGTGTGGCCGCCCGAGTCTAAGACCGGAACACTGATCTATCCGTACGAGAAAGCGCGGCAGAAGTAAGTGTTTGGCTTGCAGCCATAATGAACTGACGATCGAAGCTGGCCAGGGGCGCATACGCTGCGTTGCACCGAAGTCTCGCAGCAAACGGTCGCTTCGGGTCAGACTCGGCCGCGCAGGTTGCAAGCTGGCGTGTCCGGGGTTGCCCAAATAGCTGCGCGCTGGTCTCTCTCCCGCGGGGCGGAGGGCCAGACCTGCAGATTGGAGCGTGATACCCTCTCCATATTGCAGCAGGAATGATCCCATTGGGGACGGATCAAATGGCAATCGACATCGGAAGGAGGCAATTCATTTCTGTGCTCGGTGGTGCTGCGGTTACATGGCCGTCCGCGGCGCATGCGCAGCAGCCGGCGTTGCCGGTGGTCGGGTTTGTCCGCGTCGGGTCGCCCGATGCCTCCGCGGGCTATGTGGCCGCCTTCCGCAAAGGTCTCAATGAAGAGGGTTACGTCGAAGGTCAAAACGTAACGGTCGAGTACCATTGGCTGGGGGGAGGCCAATACGATCAGATGAAGGCACTCGTGGCCGATCTGGTTCGCCGACAGGTGGCCGTGATCGCCACGCCCGGCAACACGCCCGCCGCGCTCACGGCCAAAGCTGCAACGGCGACCATCCCGATCGTCTTCGGCACCGGCGAAGATCCCGTCCAGCGTGGCCTTGTCGCCAGCCTCGCACGGCCTGGCGGGAACGCGACCGGCATCAATTATTTCGTCGATGAGGTGGTGGCCAAGCGGCTGAGGCTCCTGCATGACCTGGTGCCGACGGCCATTCGTGTTGCCACACTGGTCGATCCGTCCATTCCGTCGGTCGCCGCGTCCACGTTACGAGGCGTGCAGGAAGCCGCCCCCACCCTCGGGCTGCAAATCCAAATCCTCAACGCCAGTACGATCGGCGAGTTCGATGCGGCATTTGCCACCCTTGCGCGCGAGCGCCCCGATGCTCTCTTCGTTGGAGCCAACGCTTTCTTCCTCGAACGCCGCGTCCAATTTGCCACTTTGACGGCGCGTCACAAGATTCCGGCGACCTATTCGAGCCGCGATTATGTCGCGGTGGGCGGGCTGATGAGCTACGGAACCGACCTCGCGGATATGTTTCATCAAGTCGGCGTCTACACTGGCAAAATCCTCAAGGGCGAAAAGCCCGCCGACCTTCCGGTGTTGCAGTCGACCAAATTCGAGTTCGTCATCAACCTGCAAACGGCGCGAGCGCTCGGCATCGAGGTGCCACAAAACGTGCTCTCGATCACCGACGAGGTGATCGAGTGATCCTTTCGCAATGCGTCAATTGACGGCAGCGAAATGACGCTCAAGGTCAGCTCCTGCCGCGCCAGTTGTCTGGCCGCGCGGCAGTTAGACATCCGATAACGAACTCAAAGGCGAACGCTCATCCATTAGCATGGCGCGCGTGTAACAATTCTAGCGCCAGCGGCTTTGGCGCCGCAGGCATTCGAATAGGTTCTGGCCCTTCCATGCCGTGTTGCGCAGACCGGCAGGTATTCCAGCGTGCAAGCCACAGGCCGCCTCGGTGCGTCATAGTTTTGAGCCGATGCGCGAACTCCGAGAGGCACCACAACCGCAACAAGTAGCGCCCTAACCAATGGGCCGTTGATGGTTATTCGCATCGACCAACCTTCGCTAAATAATGCGAATGTCATTTTGCGCCTGAGTAAGCGATGGCGCTAGAGCGACGTCGGCTGGACCGGCACGCTTTGGGGCATAATTGGCCTCGCCGGGTATTGAGCCGCGCTGCAGCGCACGGCGCGCTTCACGCCAACGCCGTTTTCACCACGTTGCCGTCGGCTTCGATGAACCAGCGCTCGCTAATAAAAGGTTTGTCCTCGAGCCGCGCCGCTAACCATGCGGCCAGGTAGTCCCGCGGCTCCGGCCCGTTCTTTGTCGCGGGCGTGAACAAAATGCTGTGATTGCCCCCCTGATAGACGAGGAGTTGCTTCGGGCCGCCAAGCGCCTTCATGAACGCATCGGTGCATTCAAGCGGGCAAAGCTGATCATATTCGCCGCAGGCGACGATATAGGCGCCTTTGACTTTCTGCGCGTACCCGTTCCAATCGATGGTCTTGCGAAATTCGTCGAATTCGCGCTCGTCGGTGATGCCGGACATGAACATGAAGCGCTTCTTGAAGGTCGGCGAGGCTTGATTGAAGATTGTCTCGCCGCCCGGCTCGTAACACGTGCCCGTCACCGCGCAGGCTTTGAAGCGGGCATCGGCCGACATCATGATCGCTGTGAAGAACGAGCCGAAGCTTACGCCGGTCATGCCGATCCTGCCCACGTCGACTTCGGGTCGCTTTGCGAGCCAATCGGCTACGATCTTGGCGGCTTCCGCCCAACCGGGCACGTCGACGTAGATGCCGCGCAGCGGCGGCTCCCAATAGCCCGGACCCTCGAACGCAAGTACCGCGTAGCCACGCTCCATCCAAGTATCCTTGTAGAGAGCAACCGAACGCTCCTTGAAACCGTCCATGCCCGATACGGCAACGATCGCCGGCACCTTGGCGCCGCTCTGATAGTTGGGCGGCAGATGGAAGATCGCCGGGAGCGATTTGCCGTGGAAGGGAAACTCAACCCATTCGATGTGATGATCGGCAAGCGTCATATACTTGCTGAACGTCTCGCGCTTCTTGTCGTTCTGGAATTTCAGTTTTAGATTGACCTCGTCGATCGTCCACATCGCCGACGCCCAATAGTTCGAGGCAATATAGTAATTGTCGCGCGCAGCGGTCTTGTTGCCGATCTGCTCGGCGTCTTTCGCCATCGTCTCGCGCCTTTTCGCCAGGTCCTCGAACGCGGGACCGATGTCGACCAGCCGCTTAACGCGCTGGCGCAGTTCCTCCATGTCTGGAACGACGCCTGGGCCGCCCGAGCGGATTGCGACGCCGGTGTGACTTTGATCCCAATCCACGCCATTGGCTTGGATGACATTGTCGAGTACCCAGCGCTGCTCTTCAAAGCGCTTGATGACGGGCGCTCCCTTGGGATTGCGGTTCGACCAGTCGCGACCGTGCGGTGTCTCGGCCGCAGCTGCGGGAGTGACCACGTTGCCGATGGCGGGCCCTATTGCGGCAGCGAGCGATCCGGTTTGCATGAATGCGCGACGGTCCATGACCTTCCTCCTGAGACGGCTCTTGTTATGTGGACGAGGGACTAGAATAGGCTCCGCTACGGGTATTGAACAACCGCGTGTGCCGGCTTTAATCCTGATCTACGATCGCGGTCCAACCACTGCCGGTGACAAAGCGCAGAGCTGGCGAACAAAAACCAAATGCAAGCCCGCCTACCTCGGCGTCCACATTGTTGCTCTGGTAGACCTCGGCCTACCAAATTGCTGAATGAAGGTTGTATTGTGCGTCACAGTAGAACTTTCCGGCTATGTCTCACTTAATGGGGCCACAAGCAACCACAGACCTCGAATCACAGACACGAAGGTCGTGATGCTCGCATATATCAGAAATCCTGAAGAGTTCGTCAGATAATACGCATTGTGCTGCCCCACCATGAATGTGAATGCTATGCCGAGCGAGATGGCCGGGACCATCTTATCTTCGTCAGCCGAGCATTCCGTACCTTCTGGAGGTCACCGTGCCACGCTTGATCCTTGCCACGTTGCTGATACTTGGACTCATGAGCCCGATAGCGGCGCAGGAGACTTGGCCGGCTCACACGATCACCATCATCTGTCCGTATCCCGCAGGCGTCATTCCTGACACGATCGCCAGAACTTTGGCGGCTGAACTCTCACTGCGATTCAAACAGCCGATCATCGTCGAAAATCGTATTGGCGCCGGTGGCGAGATCGGAACCGAATATGCTGCCCACGGCCGCAACGACGGTTACACACTGTTCGTCGGCTCTTTCGATACACAGGCGATCCTGGGATACGTCTACAAAGAAATGCCGAACCCCGTAACGGCATTCGCGCCGATTTCCCTGCTCGGGCGAATCTATAATGTCGTCGCCGCGACACCGACTTTGGATATCAACAGTATCGCCGATTTGGCTTCAAACAAAGATCGCGCCATCACCTATGCGACTCCCGGCGTCGGCACTAGCTTTCATTTACTCGGGGAAATGATAAGGCAGCGCACCGGGGCCAATCTGGTTCATGTACCCTACCGCAACTCGGCCGATGGCATCACCGACGTGATGATGGGGCGGGTCGATCTTACCATTTTGGGGCTGCCGCTGATCGCCAGCCTGATCAAGGACAAGAAGCTTAAAGCACTCGGAAATTCCGCACCGCATCGGCTTGCCGACTTCCCGGACATGCCGACGATGGTCGAGCAGGGCTATAGCGACTTGACCATGATCGAATGGTTCGGGTTGCTCGCGCCAGCGGGTACTAGCCCCGAGATTATCAACAAGCTCAATGTGGAAGTTCAGCAGATAGTGAAGGGTGACGCCTACCGTAGCCGTCTTGAACCGCTTCTTATCGAACCCGCGAGCATGGGCGTTCAAGAGTATACCGACTATATCAAATCTGAATCGGACCGGATGGGGCCGATCGTAGAGAAAGCTCACATAGAGATTAAGTAAGCAGTGCTCGGCGCGGTAATCGGTGTATGCGCCATCAGACCTGACGGGTGGAGTGGCTGCGGCTCTTATGTCGGACTCGGCGCGGTTGGCCGGATGACAGCGCGGAGCCATGCCGGGCCGATTGCCTAACTGTCCGACCAGCATGCATTGCCATGGTCTCCGAAAGTATGCTGAGGAACGCTTCTGCTGCCGGTGTCGACTTCTCGTCGGTGCGGCGAATGATGCCGATCGCTCGATAGACTTGCGGATTGACAATTTTCACACCGACAAGACCCATCTGGCCCAGAAGTGATAGCGACATCGACGGCAGTGCCGTGAAGCCAAGCCCAGCCGCCACCATGGCGCCCAGCGTGTAGTGGTGGCCCACTTCGTAGGCAGGCGTAAGCTCAATGCCGCTTGAGAATGCTGCCTGGTCAATCAGGATGCGAACATTCGTCGGCCGCGGCAAAGTGAGGAATGGCAGCTTGGTCAGCTCGGCAAGTCGGATCGACTTGCGCTTTGCAAATTTATGGCCACGCGGGAATACGGCAATAAAATGATCGCGGACCAACGGTGAAAACGTCAGTGCCCACTTGCTTGCGGGTGCCGGCCCGATAGCGAAATCCGCCTGGTGCTCGAGAACGCGGTGGTACAGAACCTCGGAGATGTCATCCAGAATCTGAACCTCAATGCCTGGATAACTCTTCATAAAACGCGCGATCACCTCCGGCAGAGATGAAGACGCGATCGTCGGAACGCAGGCCACTATGACACGGCCTCGACGAAACTCAGTGATGTCCTTGACGTCTTCGACGACCGCGGAAAGCTCGAACATCACGGATTTTGCGCGCGCAAGGAAACGCTCACCAGCCGGAGTCAGTCGGACGCTGCGTGTCGTGCGATTGAGCAGAGGTACGCCGAATTGTTCCTCAAGACTTCGGATGTGCGCGCTGACCGACGGTTGCGACAGGTGCAGAATCTCCGAAGCACGCCGGAAGCTGGCGTTCTCTGCCACGGCGACAAAGCAGCGCAGTGTGGTGATGCTCGGATACATCAGGAAACCCGAAGAGTTCATTTGATAATACGCATTGTACTGATTAACGGGCTCGGGTTCAATTGGGCGTTGGCCGTGTGACGCAAAAGTCCGACGGCCGGGTGAGCGACGAAGGTGGCCCGAAAGCTACATCTCGCACCAAGCAGCGCCAAAAGGAGCCTCAAAGTGTCTCATCTGAACGCACCGACTGAACGCGAACTCGCACCTGAGGCGCTAGCGCTACTTCAACATTTCGAGAAGAGCTACGGTCGGCCGTCCCACATCTACAAAGTGATGTCGTGGAACGCTCGTTTCGTAGACGTGGCGGCCGATGCCTGGCGTCGGCTGGTTGTTGAGCCCAGCACGCTTGAGCGGCGCGTCAAGGAGGCGATCGTGGTCGTCACCTGCTCGACGCAGGAGACGGAATACTGCGTACAGGGGCATTCGCATGCTCTGCGCCGTCAAGGCATGTCCGACGCCCAAGTGAAAGCGGTTCAAACTCATACGTTCGACGGCTTCGCTGACCCGGAGCTGAGCATCCTCCGGTTCGCGCACAAGGCAGCAGGGGCGCCGAAATCTCTGGACAAAGCGGACTTTCAGAAACTCGAAAACCTTGGGTTGAGCAAAGAGACGATCCTCGAAATTCTGGGCGTGGTGTGGGTGAATACGGCGATGAACTTCATCGTTGACGCGATGGGGCTAAAGCGCACCGAAGAGCAGATGAAGGAACTCGAACGCGCTTGAGGATTTCGCGCGGCGCCGCCGGTCGACACATTTGGGAGGGACTATCGATGCAGTGCAAGAGCGGAGCGGATCACATCAAGTCGCTGCAAGATGGGCGAACCGTCTACATAGATGGAGAGCGCGTCAAAGACGTCACTACGCACCCTGCATACCGCAATGCCGTCGCCTCGGCCGGCCTTCTCTACGACTATCAGGCGCGCCCTGAGAATATCGAGCTCATGACATTCGCTCCCGATGGCGGCACGGGTCGCGTCAATCGCGCCTGGCATATGCCGAAAGATTACGAGCAACTCGTCCAGCGGCGCAAAGCACTGCAAGCTTGGGCCCAGGTGAGCTACGGATTCATGGGGCGCTCGCCCGACCATGTCGCGTCCACGCTTATCGGCCAGCGCATGGGCATCGACGTTTTTAAAAAGCACGGACCGGCACGCGCCAAAGCCCTTGAGGACTACGTTGATTATGCCACAAAGAGCGACTTGTACCTCACCTATGTGATCGTGAATCCGCAGGCCGACCGTTCCAAGGACTGGGGCGACCAGGCGGGGGAACTCGTCGCGCAGATCGTGGATGAGGACACCACAGGGTTGACCATTCGCGGCGCCAAGATGTTGGGCACCAGCTCGATCATGGCCAACGAGGTCTTCGTCGCGAACCTGCAGCCGCTCAAACCAGGTGAAGAAGCGATTGCGTTCTCCTGCGCATTGCCGATGAATGTGGCGGGCCTTCGCGTCCTTTCGCGCAAAAGTTATGAGGCGCACGCGGTGTCGGTCTACGACAATCCGCTGTCGGCGCACTTCGACGAAAATGACGCACTGCTCTACTTCGACAGCGTGAAAGTGCCGTGGGATCGAGTATTCGTGCATCGTGACACCGACATGTGCCGTGCCCAGTTCCACGATACTCCCGGCCACGTTTTCCAAAATTATCAGTCTCAGATCAGGCTTTCGGTAAAGATAAAATTCCTGGTCGGCCTCGCCCACAAGATTACGGAGGCGATCGGTACCACCAACATGCCTCAGGTCCGCGAACAGCTCGGAAGTCTGGCAGCCACTGCCGGAATGGTAGAAGCGATGCTTTCGGGCATGGAGGCCTCAGGTAGCAAGCGTGGCGAATACTATCTGCCGAACAGGCACATGATGTACGCCGCGCAGGCGATCACGCAGGACCTCTATCCGCGCCTGGTCAATCAGATCCGAGATCTGGCGGGCGGGTCGCTCATCATGCTGCCGTCGTCTTTCCGTGACTGGGACAATCCGGAGCTGGCGCCAATCCTGCGCAAGACGCAACGATCGCCGAATTTCAGTCCCGAAGACAAGGTCAAGCTCTTAAAGGCCGCCTGGGATGCCGTCGGTTCGGAATTCGGTTCGCGGCACACCCAGTACGAAATGTTTTACGCTGGTGCTCGCTTTGTCGTCAGCGGGCATAGCTATCGAACTTTCGACTGGGCCGCGTCACGCGGCATGGTGGACCACTTACTATCGACTTACGACATCACTGAAGCGGCCAAGCAGGCGGCGGAATGACGACTATCTCTCACGCCGGGCTTCTGAGCTTACGACCATGACCTTCACGTCCGATGAATTTCGGAAGATCCTCGGAGTCTTTCCGACCGGTGTTGCAATTGTCACCGCCCGCGCGCGCGATGGGCTGTTGCAGGGGATGACGGTCAGCTCATTCAATTCGGTCTCGTTAGAGCCGCCACTGGTGCTGTTTTCCGTCGCACACACGGTCGCGAGTTTTGCAACCTGGCAGATGGCTAACGCATGGGGCGTCAGCGTCCTTGGAGGGACACAGGACGGGATATCAACGCGCTTCGCCCAATCGGGAGGCAGCAAATGGTCAGGCTTCGAGCCGATCGTCGGCGCCACCGGCGTGCCACTCATTCCCGGCGCGTTGGCACATTTCGAGTGCGAACGTTACGCCGTGCATGACGGCGGAGACCATCTCATCTTCGTTGGCCGCGTTTTGGCTCTTGGTCGGCCGGGCGGCTCGGTGCAGGACCCGCTCGTTTTCTTCTCCGGCCGTTACCATCAGATCGACCGTCCCCGTCATGGCGCGAGTGTAAACGATGAGCGGCTCCTGCATGGGTGGTGATGTTGTGCGTCCGCTGGCCTCCCGGATGTTACGGCGGGTGCTCATGCGCGAACGCCGAGTTGATACGGGGCAGTGCCGGGCAAGCACTGCGCCGGACAATGAAGCGGCCAGGAGCGCCTAGCTATGGATGACACCGCTGACGTCTACGATAGGCAGGGTTTCGGACAGCGTCTCGGTTTTGGCACGCGACCGGCGCTATTGATCATCGACTTTTCCAATGCTTTCGCCGATCGTTCGATGTTGGGTGGTGGAAATATCGATGCCGCCATCGACCATACAGTGCCAGTTCTTGATGCCGCTCGCAAAAGCGGCATCCCGATCATGTTTACCACCCACGCCTATGCCGCCGACGGAAGCGATTACGGACTCTTTGTCGAGAAAAATCACAATCTCAAACGACTTGTCCGTGGTACGCCTGCCACCGCGATTGTTGATCGTCTGGCTCCACGCAGTGGCGAATTTGTCATCTGCAAACGGCATCCATCAGCCTTCTTCGGAACCGATCTCGCCGGGTGGTTAGCGACCAGGCTCGTGGATACGGTCATTGTCTGTGGATGCTCGACGAGCGGCTGCATCCGCGCCACAGTCGTGGACGCACTTGGCTATGGTTTGCGCCCTATCGTCGCGCACGACTGCGTCGGTGATAGAGCCCTGCCGCCGCACGAGGCGAATTTATTCGATATGGAGCAAAAATATGCTGACGTCTTGTCAGGCGAAGCGATCATCCGGCAGCTTGCGGCGTTGAGCAAGTGAGTTGTCCGTTCATGCTTGCGCGCGATGTTCACATCTCCCGCAGGGTCCGGTTCGGGTCAAACTCGGTCTTCGCCACGCAATCGTGCGAGGTCTGCTGTTCCGATCGGATGCTGAACGACTCCGCAAACGCCGCTCCATTTGAATCAAAAATATAATCCAAAATGGCAAGGTGAAGGAGAACGCAGATGGCACACGACGACAACACGAAAGTTCCGCCGCAAACTGATTTAGGCCGGCGCGACATGCTCAAGGGCGCGTTTGCGGGCGCGGCGACAGTTGGTCTAGCCGCTGCCGAGCCGACTGCAGCGCAGGCTGCCGAAGCGATGCCCAAGAGTCCCTATGGCGGAGGTCCAAGCACTGGCTTGCAATTCCCGCCCTATTACAAGCCAACACCGTCCGTTCGGAGCCGGAACAATTACTTTCCCGGCAGCGAGACGCTTGGGTCGGATGAGATGCGGATTTCGTTCGTCGGCAGTTGCCCGTTTCCACCACGGCGCGATCAGGCTGGTACCTGCATCATGGTCGAATTGGGTAACGGCGACCGCTTCTTCTTCGATTTCGGCCCCGGCTGCGTCAAAAACATTCTTGCCATGGGCGTCTCGGTCCCGGAAATAAACGACATCTTCATTACCCACCTGCACGTCGACCACTACCACGACCTGTCCTATCTCCTTCCGTTCTCCGCGTGGGCCGGACGGTGGAAGATGCCGTTGCGCGTCACCGGGCCTTCGGGGCGTACCCCCGACCTCGGGACCAAGGGCATGGTTGCCGGCATGAAGCAAATGCTCAAGTGGCACCTGGAAGCCTTCGACGCCTGCCCGATCGGGGACGGCTACGAGGTCGAGGTCAATGAGTTCGACTGGAAGGATGAAAATGGCATTTGCTACGACAAAAATGGTGTCACGATCCGCCATTGGCGGCGCTCTCACGTCAAGGACGGCGCTTCGGCGTACCGTCTTGACTGGAATGGCCTGTCCTTCGTGTGGACCGGTGACGGACGACCTGACGACCTGACAGCCAAGTATGCCAAGGGCGTCGATGTTTTTGTCACCGAGACCCAGCCTGATTTGGCGCGCATCAACCAGCTCAAGTACGGCCTTCCCGAGTTCCTCTTCAATTACACGGTGGATATTCACCATACGCTGACCTACGCAACGGGTTACCTCATCAATCAGGTCAATCCGAGGTGCGGGATGGTCACGCATCTCGCGTTCGACAACGACACTCTCAACGAGACCAGCGCCGACGTGCGCGCCCATTGGGACGGACTTTTCCTCTACGGCGCACCGGACGTGGTGGTCGTTAACGTGACCAAGGACGCGATTTGGCACCGAGAGGCCGCGCTTCCGGGATTTTCCGGCCAGGCGTTGCCGAAGCCCACCCTATTGTTCGGCGACCCGCTACCGCTCGCGACGGGCATGGGCGTGGTTCCGCAGCCCAGGTTGCCGCGTGAGCAACAACAAGAGCAATTGACCCGCGACCTCGAAATCGATCCGCATAAGTACTATCCCCCCGACGTTTATCGTGAGCCGCTCACCAAGCTGCCGAATCCGCAACTGGTCGATCTGCGCGAGATGGCGAGGGTGATGAACATCGATCTGACAAAATTCATCAAATAGCGGATCAGACACGCAGGAAACCTGGCAATGGAAATTGCAACCGACACCGCCAAAGCCGTTCCGATCACAATCCTGACTGGATTTCTCGGGGCAGGAAAAACGACGCTACTCAATCGCATCCTAACCGGCGATCACGGCCTGCGCGTAGGTGTCCTTGTCAATGACTTCGGTTCGATCAACATCGACGCCGAACTCGTCGTCGGAGTGGACAGTAATATGATCAGCTTGGCTAATGGCTGCGTCTGTTGCCAGATACGAGATGATCTCGTCGAATCCGTCGTCGCGTTGCTCGCGCGGCCAGAAACCGTTGAGTACATGTTGCTTGAGGCCAGTGGCGTCGCCGATCCGGCTGGAATCTTCATGACTTTCAATGACCCCAATCTCCGAGACCGGATTAGGTTGGATAGCGTCACCTGCGTGGTGGACGCGGATCAGGTCTTCGCGCATCCCGAATATCCTCCGCTGATGGATCTCAAACTCCGTCAGGTCGGATTTGCGGACATGCTGGTACTCAACAAGGTGGAACTTGCCGGTCCTGAGCAACTCGAAAAGGTCAAGGCTTGGCTCGACCGCTATTTCAACCGTCTGCGCATCGTCGAAACGAATTTCTGCAATGTGCCTTACGAAATTCTGTTGGGTGTTGGACGTTTCGATCCTGCCCAGGCAGCTCTCAACGTGCACGGCCTTCACCAGAGCTGTTTCGATCCGACATGTCACCACGAGGACCACAGGCACGACCGCCACGCGCACGTCGAGTCTAAGCACGACCACGCGAAGATGTTCAGTACCTGGAGCTACGAAACGGACCAACCGCTGGCACTGGAAGCGTTGCGGGAAACGATGCGGAAGTTGCCGGGCTCCATCTATCGAGCCAAAGGAATTGTATACATTGCCGATGCGCCAGAGCGGCGGGCGGTGCTCCAGGTGGTCGGCAGACGTGTCGACATTTCAATTCAAGAGGAGTGGGGCGAACGAATCCCGCGCACACAAATCGTGGCCATCGGCGCAGCTGGCAGTCTCGACACCGGCATTATGGAAAGGATGTTTCTGCCGTTAACTAATTCCAAACCGGACCGGGGTGTTGCCTTTCAGTGACGGTATTTCACCGCTTGCCGGCGTAAGTGGAAAACTCGCAAGAAAATTGGTCAGAGCGTCTTTAGAGCGATGGAAGGTGCTAGCTCGACTTAGTGTAATGACTTCGAACAATGGGGACTGTGTAATGAAAGTTGTATTACGATCAGCCACTACTGCCACCGTTATGCTGACGATCTCACTGGCGGCCCACGCCGCTGATCTTCCAATGGCGCCAACATATCAGCCTGCGGCCGCTCCCGCTGCCGTACAGCAAGTCTACAACTGGACCGGAATCTATATGGGCCTCAACGGCGGATACACGTTCGGCCAATCGACCCCGATGAGCCTCTATTCGGACAGCTATACGGCGTTCGACTTCAGCGCCAACGGTTGGCTCGGCGGACTGACCTTGGGCGCGCAGATCCAAAGCGGCCACACAGTGATCGGCGTCGAAGGCGATATCGATTGGGCCAACATCACCGGTTCATCGCGCGGATCCATCTTTCTCAACGGCAACAACCTCGGCACGGCGACGCTTTCGTCGACTGTCAACTCGATCAGCACATTGCGGACGCGGGTCGGCTACGCCAGCAACAACTGGCTGATCTACGGCACAGGCGGCGTAGCCGTTACCAATGAGAATTCCACGCTGACGGGCGCAACTTTCATCTGCGGCGGAGCGAACGCATTCGGCAGCAATCCGCCCTGCACTTCACTTTCGAGTCTTCATCTCGGTTTGGCGGCGGGAGGCGGCGTCGAATATGGCATCACCGAGAATTTGAGCATCAAGGCTGAATACACATGGGTCGGCGCCGGCGCGGTGAATACACTGAAGGAAAACATGCTCCGGGTCGGCGCTAATTGGCGCTTCGGGATGTAACGGACTTTCGATGGCGGTATATAGCGACGTCTGTCGGCCTGACACTCAGTATCGTGGTCGCCCGCGGGTGTTTTTCGAAGCCCGGATCGTTCAATATCTGCTCGAAATGATGTGACACGAGCCCGAACGGCGAGTTGCGAACCATATGTGCCTTGGCTTCACTCGAAATTTGGTCGAGCACGGTTTTGTCCCGTACGACGGAGAATGACCAGGGCTGCTGGTTGACCGCACTTGGCGCCTGAACGGCGGCGTCGATCAATCGGCACAGCGTTGCTTCATCGACCGGCTCCGCGGTGAAATTGCGAACGGCGCGTCGCGTATAGATTGCCTCTTTAAGATCCATGGTCTGTTTCCGCCGATCGCCGCCCCGACATGACATCAAAACATGCGCCGCTTTGGGCGCATTGATTTGGATCAAGCGGGTCGCCTCGCTGCCGCCGTCGATCTCGCCGAGCGATTTGACTCCAAACTCATCGGAATATCCGCCGCCAGCCTACCATGGTCGTATTATGCACAAGACTCGACCCCAGAATTGCTCGAGCAACTCAACGCCGAGGTAGAAAAAAAATTGACAGATACCGAAGAGCGCTTTCGTCGCGCGGCAGCGAAGCGTGTGCGACAGCTTGAATGGCGTTCGGAGGTAGCGCTGCCTACGGCCTACGTCTCACGGCAGGCACGTGCGGCTGATCTTATTGTTGTCAGCAGGAATGGAGATGATCTTCAGTCCGATCCATTTGGACATCTGGATCCCGGCGATCTCGTAATGCATGCTGGTCGACCGGTCCTAGTTGTTCCGCCGAAAGTCGACGGCATCAAGCTAAAATGCGCAATGGTCGCCTGGAAGGATACGCGGGAAGCGCAGCGCGCTGTGAACGATGCTGTGCCGCTGCTTCGCAAGGTACAGGACGTCATCGTTGTCGAAATTATCGACAATGAATCCCTGCGGAGCGCGGTCCACGCTCGGCTCAATGACGTTGTTGCGTGGCTCGATCGGCACGGCATTGCGGCGGTACCGCGAGCTTTCCATTTTCCTGAAAACGAGGATCCTATGGAAAAGCTATGGGAATATGGCGCAGATTTTATTGTTGCCGGCGCATACGGCCACGCGCGACTGCGCGAGTGGGTATTCGGCGGTTTTACCCACGCACGCTTGAAGCGATCCCCTCAATGCGCATTTCTTGCACATTAAAAACGAAGGTAACATTTGCCTCTGCATTATTGGCGACCTGCGTGTAGCAGCAATCGACCGATATGTACGTGCCGGTCATGATTAGGAATTGCCGCCTATCTTGCATCTAGTGTCCGCTCAAGCATCGTCTTTGATGTATTGGAGGCAATAAGACGTCCAGAAATCGTGCCTTTGGGAGCCGTCGTGGCCTACATTCTCAGCCTAAATGGCATTTTGCCCACAGGAATGCCGCAACAAGTTGTTGCAAGCTGGCTGCCGTCTGTCCGTTCAAAAAGCCAATCACGGGGACGCATGCTCTTGCGCACGAGCAACCGATGGCCAAATTGCTACACCGCCAAGAAGCGCAATGAATTCACGACGTCAGGACCAGCCGAATCCGCCTCTCCGAAGCGGGTCCGCTGTCCCGCCGATTGCACCGTATTAGCGAACGGCCGAACGGGAGCTCTCTGCCATCAAAGCGGAACGGCTTCCTTGATGCGCGTACGGTACGTTGCCCGGAACTCGTTATAGCGAGCAGATAGCAGCTCTGATTTCAATGCCGGCGCTCGGTCAGGGTCACCGGAATTGAACGGCGGTGCCGGGTCGTATTCGATGCCAAGCTGGATTTTTCTGGCTGTTGTCTCACCTGCGATCTCAGCGACGACAACTAGACCGAAGTCAATACCCGCGGTTACACCGCCGCCGGTAATCACGTTGCCGTCCTTCACGACTCTGGCCTTTTCGTGTGTGGCTCCGACGAAAGGCAAAAGATCAGCGTAGGCCCAGTGCGTCGTCGCTCGTCGGCCCTTTAGCAGTCCAGCCACACCAAGAACAAACGCACCGGTGCATACCGAGGTGACGTACTTTGCCGCACCTCCCTGTTGACGGACGAATTCGATAGTTTCGCGGTCATTGATTATTCCCGCCACGCCTTCGCTGCCGCCCGGTATGCAGATCAAATCCAGAGGCGGACAATTCGCAAAGGTGTGCGTTGGCACAAGACCAAGCCCGCAATCACTCGGGACCGGCGCTGTCGATTTCGCGACGATGTGACTCACCGATTGGGGGAGCCGCGAGAGCACCTGTAGCGGCCCCGTGAAATCAAGCTGCGTCAGTTCGGGAAAGATGACAAATCCGATATTGAATGGAGACATGCCTCACCCTCTGCTTTGGCATCGTAACTAATTCCCTTCAGTCCAAATCGGTCGATCAGGCCGCTTGCTCGATGCGCGTGTCGATCTCGGTACGGAGCGCGACGAAGTCGATTGGCTTGGTCAGTAGCGCTTCCGCTCCATCCTCCAGCGCCCTCCGCTTGGTCTCCGCATCGCCATAGGCGGTGATCATGATGACTGGCACGTCCGGCCGCATAGCCTTGGCCTTGGGCAGAAGTTCAAGGCCAGTCATCCCCGGCATGTTGATGTCCGACAGGATCAGGATCAGTGAGACGCCTTGCGCGTCGCTAATACGCTGCAATGCCGCTGGAGCAGACTGCGCAAACTCCATCACAAACCGCCCAGCTCGAAGGTCGCGTCGGAACTGCTGGCGGAACAGAACCTCAACATCAGGCTCGTCATCGACCACGAGAATAAGCAGATTCACGCATGATCTCCCGATTTGCCGAGGGACGCCCCTTTGCGCGGTAGGACGATCCGAAATTCGGTGAACTCGCCGGGCTTGGTATCGACCTCGATAGACCCGCCATGCTGCTTGACGATGATGTCGTGGCTGATCGAGAGCCCAAGCCCCGTACCTTCACCCGCTGGCTTGGTGGTGAAGAACGGATTGAACATCTTTTCCCGAACCTCAGGCGGAATGCCGATACCATTGTCGCGTATCCTGATCTCCACGTGGTCGCCGAGACTTTTAGTTACAGCCGTAATGGTCGGCTCGAAACCGCTACCGCTTTCCTGCCCCTGGCGCTTGGTCGCTGCGTAGAAGCCATTTGAGATCAGGTTCAGCAAGACGCGGGTGATCTCTTGTGGAAAAACATCGATCTCACCAGCCGCGGGGTCAAAGGACCGCTCCAACTTCACATTGAATCCCTGCGTTTCGGCACGTGCTCCGTGATAGGCAAGATTGAGGCTTTCCTCGACAAGGGCGTTCACCTCGACGGAACGACGTTCACCCGACCCTTCGCGCGAATGCAGTAGCATGTTCTTGACGATAGAATCGGCGCGTTTGCCGTGCTGCACGATCTTGCCGAGGTTGTCGCGAAGCGTATCGGACAGTTCATTGATCTCCTCGCGCGCTTTCTCGGTCAGTGGCGCGTCGCGAAGAGCATCCTGCAACTCTTCGATTAGCTCGACCGAGACGCCAGAGAAGTTGTTCACGAAGTTGAGCGGGTTCTTGATCTCGTGGGCGATTCCCGCCGTGAGCTGGCCGAGCGAGGCGAGCTTTTGTGTCTGAACGAGGCGGTCCTGGGCAGCTCGCAAATCATCCAGCGATTTGCTGAGGTCGTCGGTACGCTGCCGCAATTCGTTGAGTAGCCGCGCGTCCTCGATAGCGATCACGGCCTGGGCGGCAAAACTCGTCAACAGCGCGACCTGTTTGTCGGTAAACGGCTGGACCTCCTGACGATAGATCGCAATTTGTCCGACCACCACGCCTTCTTTGAGCATCGGCACGTTGAGAACCGTACGTGCCCCCGTAAGCTTGAGGAAATCGGCACGATTTGGATTCTTGGTATAAGCGGAATCCGACTGGACGTCGGCGATCTGGGACGGCGCTTTGGTCGCATGGGTGTATCCCATGGCCGTGCCGAGGCTTGGATCTACTGTCAGCGACCGTTGGCGCGCCTCGATGAATTCCGCCGGTGCACCGTACATCGCGACCGTGCGATAAGCTGAATTTCCCTCAGACAGAAACATCAAGCCAAACTTTGCGCCGCAGATGCGCGTCGCGTTTTCGAGCATGGCATTAAACACTGGCTCTAGCTCGCCCGGCGACGAACTGATGACGCCTAATACTTCGGAGGTGGCCGTCTGCTGCTCCAACGATTGCCGGAGTTCACCGAGCAGCCGCGCGTTCTCAATGGCGATGACCGCATGATCCGCAAAGACCTTCAGAAGATGCTCGTGGTTCTTCGGTATCGCGCCGGGTTCGGCCCAGGCGCCAACGATGGCGCCCAAGGGCTCACCGTCCCGCAGCATCGGCACCGAAAGCATCCTTCGCCACGAGCCGAGGGATGCATGCGAGCGATCGTAGTCCGGGTCGGACAATACATCGTCGATATGCACAGCCTCTTTGGCGAGGATGGTGCGCGACGACAGTACCGAGGGATCGTCGACCCGCACTGGATATTTCGTTTTCATGCCTTCCAGCTGCGCAGGCGAAAATCCGGAGCCGCCGGCAAAATGCACAAGTTCGCCGTCGAAGGTGTAGATCGCGCCGAACACGCTGCCGCAGAGCGACTTGAACCGACGTACGATGGTATCGAACACAGGCTGCACATTGGCGGACGAGCTCGAAATAACGCGCAATATTTCCGCGGTGGCCGTCTGCTGTTCGAGCGACTCAGTAAGATCGGCCGTGCGCTGGCGCAATTCATTGAGCAGCCTTGCGTTCTCGATGGCGATGACGGCCTGGGCGGCGAAGTTTGTCAAAAGCGCAATCTGCTTCTCGGTGAGTTCGCGTATCTCGGTACGAAAGATGGTAATGACACCAATGGCCTCGCCGTCCTTGAGCATCGGTACGGTGACCATCGTGCGAATGCCACCGATCTCGACGGAGTTAACGGCTTTTGGATTGCGGGCGAGATACGAAGCAGCTTTGCTCAGGTCCGCGACCTGGATTGGCTGGCGCGCCGATAGTGTCTGGAACGCTTGCAATTCGGCATCCGGCTGGAGCAGCATTCCGACTCGCCACTGCTCGTCCCAGGCCTTCGTCAAAGAGCCATGGTGCGCGGCTACGCGGAGCGCTTCGCCTTCGCGCAGAAACAGCGTGCCGAAATTAGCTTGGCAAATCCGCGTTGCATTATCCAGGATAGACCTGAAAACCGGCTCCAGCTCGCCAGGCGACGAGCTGATGACGCGCAACACGCCTGCCGTCGCTGTTTGCTGGTCGAGCGATTCCCGCAGCTCGCTGAGCAATCGCGCGTTCTCGATGGCGATGACGGCTTGGGCGGCGAAGTTCTGCAGTAACTCAATCTGCTTGCCAGTAAACGGTTCGACCTCCTGGCGATAAATACCTACTGCGCCGATCAGTTCTCCGTCCTTAAGCATAGGCACAAGGAGAAGCGTTCGAGCCCCGGCCAACTTGTGGATGGTCTCACCAAGTGCTTCGGTGGCGATATCGGCGACATGAATGATTGCCCTGGAATCGGCGAGTCTATAGAGCAACGGCGCTTGGTCGCGAGTACGGCGTGGATCCGTGGCGGCCCATGTGGCTGGGGCGTTGTGAACCGCAACGCGAGTAAATGTCTCACCGTCATACAGGATTAGGTTGCCGAAACTCGCGCCACAGACACGGACTGCGTTTTCTAAGATCGTATTGAAAACAGGTTGCAGCTCACCTTGTGAAGCGCTGATGATGCGCAGGACTTCTGACGTCGCGGTCTGCCGGTCCAGTGACTCACGCAATTCATTTAGCAAACGCGTATTTTCGATGGCGATGACGGCCTGGGCGGCGAAGGTCTCTACCAGTTTGATTTCTTTGTCAGTGAACGGCATTGCCTCGGAGCGTCGTATTGTCAGCGCGCCGACCGCCTCGTCGCCTCGCAGCATCGGGACGCACAATATCGTCCGATTGCCAAGCCGACGTGCCATCGCGCTGCCGTCCGGGTATTCCTTCGCGAAAGCCACGGGGTCATTGACGTGGACGACCGTTCGATCCACGACGGCGCGGCCCGTGATCCAGCCGCGCCCAATGGGCCAATCGTGAAAATCCAATTGCAGTGGTCCGTGATGCGCGCTGACATAGAGTCGTTCTTCTCGGCGCAGAAAAATAATTGAATCATATGCGTCGCAGTGACGGCAGGCAGACGCAACGAGCGTGTCAAGGACAGCCTGCAGATCGAACGTTGCGCGGCTTATGATTCTCAGTACGTCGGCAGTGGCAGTCTGCTGCTGAACAGCCTGGTCGCGTTCGCGGGTGAGACGGGCGACCTCTGCATCTTGGTTGGTTGCCGTAGAACGACGACCGGGCACCGCCTTGGCCGAACTGGAGCGCTTTGGCGTCGCCGCCTTGCGGCGTCCCGCCTTACTTGCCTTGCCGCCCGCTTTTGAGCGCCGCTTCATCGCCTTTGCCCTCGCCCAGAACAAGGCATCGTAGCGGGTCGAACCAGTATGCTGGAAGTGGCCAGTAAAGGGGTGTGATGCCCGCCAATGCCCGCATCGCGCTGCTTCCCGCCGCCGTGGTCCGTCGAAGAATCCGCTGCGTGCCTTATCGTCCGCGACCACGGCGGACAGGCGCTGGCGTACATCTATTTCGAGGACGAGCCGGACCGTCGCACGTCGGCGAATTTTCTGACGCGCGATGAGGCAGGGTGCATCGCGGCGAACATCGCCAAGCTGCCGGATCTGCTCAAACGTCCGCCGGATTAGGGCGCATGCGCATAAACGACTAATACGCTTTGGCAAAGCGGCACGGTTTGATGCAGATCAATGCCGAGAGTTTCAGGGTATGATTGGTTGGGTAAACTGTCGCCCAGAAGGTAAAGAAAATGCAGAATTCAGATTCGATTTTGGGGGATGTACAGACCTTTTGGAATTCATCATTGTATGCGAAGCTGTTAATTGTTGCTGGCGCGGTTATCACTTCAGTTTGGACGATTAAAAGCGGGTTGCTCGCGGTTCTCATATTTGGAATTATATACTTCGTTCCGACCATCATCGCCCACAGGCGGCATCATCGGCAAGCTTGGGCGATTACGGTTCTCGACATCCTGTTGGGTTGGACAGGAGTGGGCTGGGTGGCAGCACTCGTCTGGGCCTGTACTACGGATGTTGAGCGGCAAGTCCAGCAATCCCCGGCACCGACGCCGCCCACGTGATAGCGCGCGCAGACGCCAAGTTCGAAGCGGCCAAGCAAATGAAAAAGCGGCGCGAGGCGTTTCGGGGTCCCGATAAAGAGAAGGAACACGATGGTCCTTCTCTTAAAGCGTTCATCGAAGGAACCTGAATCTCGACAAGCAACCACGATCCGCCGCCCAACGCATCGGCGCGCTGGCCGACGATTATCCGGTTGCGACCACGCAAGAGCATCACCCGGCGCAAACCCCGTGGCGTTGCCGTCACCGTTCCGGTGGGCGAGCCGTTGAAGCGTGTGCTCGACGAAATGGCCAAGCATAAAAAGGGACTATTCATCCTGCTGAACAGTGACGGGCAACGATGGACCGAGGATGGATTTCGTAGCTCGTTCGGAAAGGCGAGGGATAGGGCAGGGTTGTTTGGCCTCCGGTTCAATGACACCCGGGGCACGGCGGTCACACGGTTAGCGCTGACCGGCGCAACACCACCGGAGATCGCCGCCAGTACTGGTCACTCATTGAAAGATGTCGGCGCGGTCCTTGACGCACATTATTTGAGCCGCGATCCACAGTTGGCTTGGAACGCAATTCGCAAACTCGAAATCGGGATGGCGAATTGGACCGTAAGTGGAACAGATTCTCCCAACTACGCTCCCAACTGGTCGGACCTGTCCAAGAGGGAAGCAGAAAAAGCTGTGTGATTTCAGTGGCTGGGGAACTAGGATTCGAACCTAGATTGACGGAGTCAGAGTCCGAATTGAATACTTGATACTACTAATGAATTTGGCACCATGTTGCGTTTATGTTGCGTCCAACAATCGATGATCGACAACGTGCCGCCGCCCCTCCGGAGTAATGGCCCAATAGACATGACCGGTGACGTAATTGAAACCCGTGTTTTCTGCGAGTTTGCCTTCATCTAGGATGACGAGGTGATATTCAAGCATGCCCCTCTCTAATCGAAGGATCGTCGCCATCGTTGCGACATCGCGATCATCCATTTCACTTGTCCTAAATAGATGAACCAGAACACGACTTGTGTCCGCATCCAATCCGCTGCTTCGTTGTGGCTTGGGCTGCTCGAAATATTCATTGCGGACCGGAAGCCCCGCTTTTACTAGCGCGGCACAAACGGACTGATCCAGAGATGCAGCCGCGCCGGATAGAGCATCATTTGTCGGCGAGGTTTTGAAACCCGTGACGATATAACGAGCCTCGATTGCTACACCGGCATCGTCGACATGGTTGAGAACCTCGGACTGTTCCGGTTCGATCTTCAAGCCAGTGTCGGCGGCAACTTTTGCTAGATTGGCGACGCGGTGCCCAATTTGTTTTAGTTCGGCAACGCTTTTCCCTGCCCCGCGAAGATAGGCCTTAAGATAAAGCTCAATGGCGTGGCAAAACAAAAACGTGACAGGCGCTTGCGGGTGAGTCACCTTTAAATCGCCTGCGTTCAAATGCACGGCGGACTGCCAATAGGATCGTGCGGTGTTGAATAGGCCAACAGCATTTGTCCGTTCGTCATCATCAATACTCTCGGCCATACGTCACCCCCACAATGCTCGCTCGCCATCGGCAAGCTTCTTTGAGTCATCGTCAGCATCGGGGAAGATGTGTGTGTAGGTATCCATCGTCACCGCAATATTGGAATGACCCATCCGGGTCTGCACTGCTTTCATCGTAAGGCCGATCCCGGCGCACCAGCTTGCGTAGAAATGCCGGAGCGCGTGCAGGCCAGTATATTTGGCTTCGAATACGGGGTTGCCGTCCTGATCGACCATCGGTCGCCCCTTATCATCTTTGGCGCGAACCGTGACACCAGCCTTCATGAGGGTCGGCTGTAAACCTCGCAGTACAATATTGGTGTGCCACTCGATGTTGCCCTCGCCGTTGGGGAAGACGAGCCAAAGCTTGCCGTCCTTCTTTGGGCACTTGAGTTTCCATTCGCGCAGCGTATTCACGACCATCGGGGGCAGGGGGACGGTGCGCTTGCCAGCACGCGTCTTCGGCGGTCCGATCTTATTGTAGCGATCTGCGCGTTGGCGGACGTGAAGCTTGCCTCCAGTCAGATCGACGTTAGACCAAGGCAAGCCGCGCAATTCCGAAGCCCTCAGACCCGTGAAAATCGCCGTCAGCAATAATGGAAGCCAGTGGCGCTCGGCGGCGTGAATGATGCGCCTTATTTCGGCGGGGGTCGGAATGTCGACGCCAATTTCCAAATTGCGCCCGCGCCGGTCCGCTTGCTTGCCCCCCTTGCTTCGACGGTTTCGTTTTATTTCACGCACGGGATTGCGGACGATTAATCCACGCTCCTGTGCATCGGCCAGCAACGCGCCAAGGCTGCGGATTACATATCTGACCATAGCGGGCGAGCGTTTGGCCTCGCGCAGTTTGTCCTCGAAATTGCGAATAGTAGGCACGTTAAGTTGGGAAAGCTTTAGGCGGCCGATCATCGGTTCAATATGTAGTCTAAGATGCTGCTGGTATTGATCGAGCGTGGTGCGTTCCAGTCCATCGGCGCTCTTTAGCCATAGATTACCAGCCTCCGTGACCGTCACGCTGGCGCTGTCGGCGACATGAGTTCCTTCGCGTACCTCGACATGCGTAGTCGCCGCGAACGTGTCGGCGTCTTTCTTTTTTTCAAACGTCTTTAGCAACCGCCGTCCCTGCTGATCGCTGTAGTCTACGACCCACGCTTCTTTCACCTCACCCTTACGGGTAATCCATTTGCGCTTGCGGACTGACATGGCATCGCCTCGTGCGCAGTTATTGCTGGCAATATGTTGCAATATGTTGCATTCATTTCCGATAGTCAATCAGAAGGCCGCTGGTGCGTTTTGGGCTTTGCCCGTTGTCCAAGGTGCCGGTAGACTACAAAAACGCATAGGCGAGGCCGGCGGGTGGCAAAGCGGCAATAGCTCGCGCACCGCATGAGGCGGAACAATGAAGCGTTCCCGACTCGAAGGCGGTCTCAGGTTCGGCTGGGATGACATTATGGGAGACCGTAAAGGTCGTCGCCGTATGGTCAGCTTACGTGTGGCTCTTCATCACACTAGCGGGCGTGGTTTCCTGTTCTCTCCATAACCTTCACTAATGATAGCGCCCAAAGCGGACGAAGGTGCACAACGAAGGCATGAAGCTCTATCAGCTTCAGAAGGAACAACGCCAACGCCCGGACAGTAGCGAACGCTCAGGAGGCGTTATGCGATCATTTCTGACGACGACAGCAATGGTGACGAGCGCGGCTCTCCTATCTGCCTGCGCGACTGCATCGACTAAAGATGATCCTGCTAAAAAGGCTTTAGAATTGTGGGGCGACTGCGTGATGAAGGCTATTAGTCAAATGGACGACGGAAAAACAGACCCGCTCAGCCTTGCTTATGGCATCTCGCCAAGATGCGGTGTGCAGTACAATGACTACACACAGATAATGATCAACGAAAATTGGACCGAAGGGGGCCAGAACGCCGCGCGACAATTAGCGAAGGACGATGAACTTAAGCTTATTACGTCTGCGATTCTGACTTATCGATCCGCCGACGCTCAGGGTAAGCAGCGCCTTAAAGACAACCCTTTGAGCAGCGCAGGCAAAAAATAGCGAACCAACGGCGGTCACGATGCCGATGCCCGCGCCCCGTCGCTTCCCGCCGCCCTGGTCGATTCAAAGATAGTGGCGGCTGCACTCGGTCGCCCCAATCCCTAGCGGCTGGATTTCGGCCCGGCGCCGGCGTCATATCGCGCCATGGCTGCATCCGTCGACCCATATCGTCGTCATAGACCGATCCGGCTCGGGATCCACGTTCGCGCCACCGATGGCCTAACCGGCGAAGCGGTCACGGTTCGCAACTACGATCTGCCGAGCACCGAACTCTCGCGTCTGCGTTTCGATATCGCTCGCGGTGAATGCGAGCAGTCGGCCGGCGATGACGAGCCCGCGGTCGCCGTCGAACTGATCTGCGGCGGCAGTGTCCTCGATAGCTTTCCAATGCGCCGCGGCACGCTGCCGACCTTGAGCAACATCGTGCACCCGCCGCCGCCACCGGTGCCGGGCCGCTATCGTGTCGATCTGTATGCCACCGGCCGCCTGGTCGATGGCATCGAGCGCGAACTTGGCCGGGCCGCCACGATTGAAGATGCCACGCGGCTCTACGACGAGCAGGCCGCCCTCTATCGGGGCAGGCTTGTAGTTCTACGAGGCGGCGTCCCTTTCACCGCCTGCCCCATGCGCCGAAGCGACGGCAAGCCGCGCGACCTGGTAATTTAGTGGGCTTGGCTTGCCCTGCCGAGTGTTAGCCACAGGCGCGGCAGGGATAGGTCAAAAGAAGAGCGGCGCAACTTCAAACGTGGGGGTAGTTATGCGTTTCGCAAAGTTCGGCCTTCTCGCAATAATCGCGGCTGTATTACTCGCGGCCTGCGCTACTCAGCCAACACCATCGGCCTTCGAGCCACCCGGCTTTTTGCTAGGGCTGGTACACGGAGTCATTTCCCCAATCGCACTTATCGCTGAATTCTTTACCGACGTTCGGGTGTATGCCTTTCCGAATAGTGGTGGATGGTACGATTTTGGATTCATGCTTGGGGTCAGCATAGTCATCGGTGGTGGCGGTGCCGCCACTTAAAGCAATCCACACTGCCTGCGCCCCGTTCGCTTCCCGCCGACGTGCGTCTAGCAGCGACTTTTGCAAAGCTGCCGAATTTGCTACGCCGAGCAACGAAGAAGCGGGTTCAACCTAGTGGAATAGGTAGTTCAGTCTTACTTTGAATATTTGCTTGTCCACCCATTCACTATAGACCGAGTCAATTGGAGCGCAGCCGGTAAATGTATCGCAATAGACAAAGCCGACGCCTGTGGTGAAGTAATTCAAATAGTCCATACTCGAATTTGGCGCTCCAATTCTCGTAAAATGAATATTCAGGCCTAGTCCGATGAGAAGGCCGTCCATATTAGTCGAGCCTGTGCCGGTGTCCGTGTCATTGTTTGGGGAATGTCGAGCCCCGCCTCCTCAGCGGCCCGGCATCGTCATCACTGAGATCGGCTCGTGTGGGGCTGTTTCGATGTACTGCGGTTCTCTGGGTGACGCGGCTAAGAGCTAGGAGCCAACATGACTCTCTCTCATATCAGCAAGATAGGCGCATAGCACAGCGTTCCAACTTGTCCTACTATCTCGCCTGGGATCAATCGCTGCCCGGCATCTGTTCATGATCGAGCAACCTGATGAGCAATCTTTACTCCCATGAACATCGAAGATCAGCTATCTAATCTTCTTGATGATCGGGAATTCCAAGAGATAGATGCCAGATTTAGGCGTTTCAATTTATTCGAAGCCGTTGGTGCTGTTCGCGCCGAATTAAGACACTCAAATTTTCTTGCGTTCCTATTATCTCCGTCTCGGCCTCACGGATTAGGCGTCGATATTTTGACTAGGCTCCTTCGAGCCTTCGTAGCGAAGTTGCCTCGCGAAAAGCGCCCCATCGGCATTTTGGACCTTCTTGTCGGCAATCTGGATGCTGCGATTGTCGAGCGTGAGCGAAACAACATCGATATTTTTATTGAAGTCAAACCGCTCAAATTAGCCGTCGTCATCGAGAACAAAGTCGACTCTCTTGTGTCGGAAGGACAATTGGTCCGCTACAGACAATTTGTGCAGCACAGGTTTCCAGATTGGCGTAAACTGTTCGTGCTTTTAACCCCTGATGGTGAACGGCCTGATGATCCAAACTATGATGACCCAGAATATCTCACTTTTAGCTACAGCGCGCTAGCTGATCTAATCGCGAAATACGCTGAAGAACGCCATAGTGCTATATCTTCAGATATTGCACTAATTTTGGATAACTACGTGGATACGCTCAGGAGATTTATTGTGGAAGATGCCGAGCTTCAAGAGAAGGCACGCCAACTCTATTTCAGGTACAAAGAAGCGTTCGATTTTATCTTGACCATCAAGCCCCCACCCGAGAACGCGCTCGATCCTGTGCGTGCGGTTATTGAAGAGAGTGCGCAATTCGCCTTCGACCGCCGGGCACCTCGCTTAATACGATTTGTTCCAGCGGAATGGGAGAGCCTTCAAGAATTAAACTCTTGTCCCAAAGACCGATGGACGAGAACTGGCCGCAGCTTATTATTTGAGCTTAGTGCGCATCGAAGTTCTGACCGCATCAATATAAACTTGGTGCTCGGGCCAGCTGGTCCGGAATTCCGAGAATATCTATATTCGTGGGCAAGCAAAAATCTAAGCGTTTTTGTTGGATTGGTGAAGCCAATGGGCTTGCGCACGTCCACAATCTACGGTCATGATTTGCTAACAGCCGCCGCTGCACAGGAGATGGACGAGGAGCAAAAAGCCGGCGCTTTACTCGACGAGTGGCGTAAATTCACTGAGTTGCACCTACCAATGCTGAAAGCCTCGGTCGACGAGGCGGTGCGCCTCTGGAGAGAAAAAGACAGACTTTCTCAGTGACTCACGGAACTTGCACGTCGGGCACGCGCTGTGTTGCGGCGAAGCCCCGCGGTCAATGTCGTAGCTGGGTCAATGAGCGACCAATTTGTTATGGTCGCGCAATGTCCGCTTCTCACCCATAGCGACCCGAACACTGCGTCGCATGCCCGCCAGCGTCGACACTCCGCGTTACACCTAAATCAATTGAACTGCCTCTCGCGAGATGGTCTCGACGACAGCAAGCTGAGCAAGGAGCTGGCACAAACTGGTCTCCGGCTCCAATGCCAAGCCCCGAATTGCAGCATAGGACGAACATTCTGGGATCGGTTCGTGTGTTACCCGCAAGCGTCTATTGACAGACTCGCCCTGTTTCCTAATCAGACCGGCGTTCATACGAAGCAACGCGTCCTTCGGCTTGATTTTTATGGAAATGAACTGACTGCAGGCGGCCATTTTTTCATCAGGAGAGCCGTCGCACCACTCGTAATAGATTCCACTCAACCATTCTTCGGCCGGGAATTGATCTGTTGCATGTTTCAGATGGAAGGCTTCGGGATAAGGAACGATCTGGCCATTTTTCTCAAAATATAGCTTGAACTTGCAATGTCGGACGATGTGGTGTTCGTCCGGTATATTGGTGACTGTCACGCCGCCGCTCCACCGCTCAGGTAAAAATGTGCCTGTTTTGCAAAATGATGTAGAGCGCCGGTTCCGACGGTCTGCGAGGACCCATTCTCCGATTTCACCGTAGCCGACCAAGTCACTCTGTTCTCAGGAAAGAAATTGGCCGTCAGGGTCAGTCCAGGCTGTGTCCATGCGACTAGGATATTGCCGGTGTCGGCCACCCCAATAGAAGACCAACTGTACGACTTTGAAAAGATGATCCATTTCAAAAAATTGATAAATGAATCTCGTGTCGGAAAAACATCCTCTTCGTGCCAGTCGTCAACGCTGATTACTGCATCGAGACGATCAAATATCCTTGTGCGTTCCGCGGCCGGAAGATGCATTGCATACAAAGAGACCGCGACCTTCAAAGAAACAAGTGAATCGAAGACCTTCTCCTCGAAGCTAGCCTGTTGAGAAACCTCGCTTACGACAAGACCGGTGTTCTTAGCGCCGACCTCAACGGTCGAATTCGGCGTCTTACCAACGAGAGCCGCATCGGTACCGACCGAATGCCATACGCCGGGAACCGAAAAAAAACTTTTTAAACCCCCGGCCCCTGGGTCCGCGAAGAAGCCCATGGGACTGACTGAGGAAGGAAGGGCGAGAGCGTTCATTGGAATAAGGATCGAACTGAATCTGTTATACAATGTTCAAAGCAAGCATTTTTTGCCTTTCTAAGCAATTCCGCGATTTGCCACATTTCATCGATCCTGCCCGGTATGTCTGAGTCCCAGAATGCATCGATGTCGAGATTGAAAGAGAGGTGGTCTAGAAGGGCGCCGATTATTTGTCCGCCCTGAAGAATCACCCGTGCGCCAGTGCTCATTTCTACGAAATTTATTGAGAATGAAAATGGTCCATTTTCCCGAGCCAAATCCTTCGGCAGGGCTATCCCCAAATTTATGAAGTCGTAGATCGAATGACCTGTCATTCTTTCTTGCGGTATATCGATCCTGTTTATGAACCTGACGCCTAGACGAACGACTTTCCTCCTTCCGACAGCTTTATTTAAAGCATCAAAATTTTCCTTTGCGATAGAAATCAACTGCTCCCAACGATCATAAGGTGCTAATCGCGCGGTGCCGAAACTCTCCGGGTTTATCAACACCAAATCCACAGCGTTCTTGGCCGTCATTTTAAAACCGGCAGGAATGGAATTCGTTGAGACCCCCTTAGGACCCACCTCGACGCGAATCTCTTTTTTTTCGTCGATGGCGGGGAACTTATTTTTGAGTCTGTCCCTCAATCGCTCCCGGTCCTTTTCGCTCAGGGGAGCGTCGAACCTCGTATCGATGACGGCCTCGACAATCGGAGGGTGAGCGTAGTGATGCCGCTCGTTGGAAGGCATGGGACTATCTATCGACCTTTGTGATGTTGACGGCTGGATTTTGGATCATAGTTCTGGATGCCGATTCTCAGTCAATAAGTTCTTAACATTTTTCCATCCCGCTTAAATTATATATGACACGAGGCGGGCGCGGGCTCGCCCTCGTCCTGAAAGTGGCCGGGCCGCTCAAGTGGCTTGAAGCGGCCCGGCCCGAAGCCCTCAGCACGGAGCATACGTTGGTGTTATACGTACGCACTCAAGGGCCTCATTCATCATCGTCAGAACTCGTGAGGAAGCGGCGCGCTGGCGTCAGCGCGAAGTGCCGCACAGGCCTCCTGCCAAGCATTTAGGACGGGATGCGCGAGTGCCGCTTCGAAGTTGTTGAACGGCACGCCAACTTCGAGCACAGCATTGATTTCAGACTCAACGGCGGCCAACGGCTCGGAGAGCATGGGTACTACGCGAAAGCTTGAACTTGTCCCCTGCCGCTCGCGACCTCTGTTTCGTATAAAACACAAAATCGACAATAGCTGGAGCACCTCGGCCCGACGCGTTAGGAGGTCACGCACTAACGGGAACCCAGCCGCGGCCAGCACAGCGTTGATGGCTGCTTCGACACGCATCTTGGCATGGCTCGTCTCGGCCTCAAGGTCGGTGCACGCAGTCTGCAACCGCTCCAAGGCAGCGGCCGCGGCGTCCAGGTTGTCCTGTGCTTCTGCTTGCGCGGTTCGCGCAATCTTCAAGGTGCTCGACGGCACCGGCGTGCCCTTGCCGATGGCGACGGCAATCGCCGCAGTGTGATCCTCCTTGGCGCTAATGACGGCGGCGTTCGCCTCCACCAGTTTGTTTGAGGTCTCGTTGACCAACTCGAGCGCCCGAGCGACTGCTGCCCGCCCGTTCTCCGCGGCGCATTCGGCCCGGGCAGCCGCCTCGATCTCCGTCGCGAGCGCCTGCCGCTCCGGTGATATCGGCACCGTGGTAACAACCTTCTTGTTGAGCGCATGGACGACCATGTTTTCACTCCCCCTCCGCGGGGATATGCCGGCTCAAAATCAGCGCGTCCGATTTGTTCTGCCCAAGGCACGCTGGCGCGCACCCCGCTCAAGAGCGGCTCCGAGCGTGCCCAAGTCGTCGCGCCTAATCGCCCGTGCCCAGTCGCAGTTTTCACCGCGTATCCGTTCGAGGGGTGAGGCGCCGTCCATTCCCAGCCGGCCGCCGAAACCTAACTGCGTCGCGGGCTCTGGAAAGTTGTCTCTCGCGTTCCCGCCGCTCGCGATGCGCATGGCCTCAGCGATGTCGCCCTCACGGAGGCCTTTCTCGACGAGAAAAGCGCGAACTCTGTCAGGCCATTCGTCTTTACCGGCAGCCTCGCGATCACGTGCGGGTTTCGATTGGTCGGAGCGCGCGTGCTTGTCCAGCAATTTGAAAATTTGGTCGATCTGCCGTTCGTCAAGATCGAAGCCAGCGAGCAAATTTTCAATGTCGATGCGTAAGGCGGCGGCCTCGTTTTCCAGGGTGGGCGCGAGCAGATCGGCATCAAGCCCGAGTCGAGCCAATACACCTGCCGGCGTCCGGTATTTGGCCTTTAGGGCCCGAGTAAGCTTTACGGCGTCCACAACCATCTCTACCTCCTTCTTATTCGGCCTATCTCAGTAACGCTGCGCAGCTTGCATCCAGTCATAACGCGGCGCCGCACCGACTTGGCGAACCATTTCTTCCGTGAAGATCATCGGTGCGTGCCCGAGCGCCATTAGGATGGCTCCGGCCACGGCGTTGGCGACGTCGTCGTGCGCCGCCGCCGCGTGATCGATTGAGTCCTTGCCGCTTCGCGACGTGCGCCGTTCCAGTCCAAGCAACTGAGCCCTCAGCCGCGCATGATCCAGCAACTCACAGCGTCCGCTGTTCAGCACCGGCAACAATTCACCGTAGAGTTCGCTCTTGCTCTTCTCCGCTGGCTCGTAGGTAATTCCGTGGACCTTGAACCTCTCGGCCGGCCATTCGCCACCGTAGCGGTCTCCCCGAACCTCGCGGACGCCGTAGCTTTTGAGCAGGGCGCAGTGCTCAGCCACAACGTCGTCGGGCGAGAACGGCGGGCGGCGCTCACGGATGGCATCGAGAAGGGCTCGGCCGTCCCTGCTTCGGTGCGCGATTGCCAACGTCATCGAGTCGGATGAGCCGCCGCTGGGGTCTGTGTAAGCCACATAAGTCGCACCGGCGACCGGCGGTAGCTCGTAGCGCCCGACGACCGTGACAGCGTCGATAACCTCTTGGACGACAAAACCCTCGATGTCGGTCCGAAACTCGGCCAGCCATTCTGCACGCGCGGCGGACGGATCGTCCTCGAGGGCTTTCTCGATCACCGCCGGATCCAGCGTTGGGTTCAACGTGGTGCTCGGCGCACGAATGACGAGAACGTCTTCGTCGTCTCGGCCGAAGTGTTTCTTGAACTTGCCATAAAGCAAGCCGGAGCGCCGGTACGGTGAGGAGATGGCGATCAGCATCGACTCCGGCAACGTGGCCAAACCGGGCTTGAGTGCCGCGAAGAGTTCCTGATCCGGGTTGCTGCTCGTCTCGTCTCGGTAGAACGCGCATTCGTCCAGTACAGCGAGCAGGATTGTACGTCCCCGGCTCGCCCGATAACTGTTTGTGGTAACCGCCACTTCAATGCCGTTGCAAAGTTCGAAGCCCGTCTTTGTCTCACGGACGATCATGCGCTGCAGGGGCTCGATGTGCTCAAAAAACGTTCTGGTGTAATTGAGCACGATCCCGGCCTGGTCGCGGTCGCATGCAAGGCAAGCGCACAGCGCGCGCTCACCTGGCCGCAACCTGGTGATGTCGGCGAAGAAGGCGGCTGCATGGCCCATGACCACGCTGGCCACAGAGTCCTTCCCGGCGCGTCTCCCCGCAATAATCCAAACCTCCTTAACGCGCCGTCGCGGCGGCTCGCGCTCGGCGACTGTGCGGAAGAACGCCTTTTCGGCCTCGGACATCGGCAGAGCGAATGCGGCCTTGAGTATGACCTTCCAGTTGGCCCAGGTATCCGGCTCGGCACCGTCACCGAACCACGCCCGGAATAAGCCGGGGTGCGCCATCGCCTCGACAACGTCTGGAGGTCGCCCCTCGAAATACGCGCGCTGGCGCGGTGGCTTTCTATTCATGGCTCCCTCGCTCCGCGGTAGCAGCGAGGTACTCGCCGAGCGACCGCTCGGGGACGCGCTGTGCGACAGGCTTAACACCGAGGGCGCGAACGGCGCGCCCAGCCGCGCCCTCGAGGCGCACCAGGGCGAGCGGATCGACATTGCCGTTGCGCAAGGCTTGGGCACGCGTCCGCTCGGCGAGCGCGGTCAATTCGGCCGCTTTCCGGACATTTGCCGCCATCGTGTCCGACAGCGCGGGCCAGCCGCCGAGCTGCGCCGCAAAACCCGAGGCGAGGTCATGTAAACGACGCCCGAGCTGCGAGCGGCCATCGATAACCATTCGGCGCGGCTTGTTGCTCATACGAGAGCGACAGTTCGCCGGACGCGGATCGGATTGTGCGCCATCGAGTGGCGACCGGGGCGCAATTTCCATGGGTTATCTGCTCGCGTGCGATGCGGTTGGTATGAATATTCCACAGACCGGTTATTATG